>Ga0208244_100035_pt1 | contig 200517 bp, 141 predicted proteins | sample SubbioCR12Aug_5A_FD_184828 | JGI IMG/M metagenome (GOLD analysis project Ga0208244, IMG submission 184828) | Serpentinite rock and fluid subsurface biosphere microbial communities from McLaughlin Reserve, California, USA - CR12Aug_5A (SPAdes) | ecosystem: Environmental > Terrestrial > Deep... | reverse complement strand
CCATAGCAATTTTATTGTAGCACCTAACTTACCCGGGGATTGGCGCAGCCCCCAAAACAACAATTTGTGGCAAGGTGCAGGCGGAACCAATAACCCCTGTCCTACTGGTTACCGCCTGCCGACTGAGGCAGAACTAAATGCTGAACGCCAAAGCTGGAGCAGCAACAATGCCTCTGGTGCTTTCAATTCCCCGCTCAAATTGCCTGTTGCCGGCCTCCGCGGCCTCGGCAATGGCTCGCTCTTTTATGTTGGCTCCGACGGCTACTATTATTCATCTTCCGTGAACGGCACGCTTGCATGGGGCCTGGGTTTCGATTACAGTGCTGCCAATGTTTCATACAGCGGCCGGGCGATCGGTTTCTCTGTCCGATGCATTAAGGATTGACAGCCCTGACTTCCATTCCAGCGTGTCATGGATAACAATGTACAGTTGATAATTGACAAAATTGATAACCTAAAATTCAGAAATACTCAGAATCTTACCCCCTAAAGAACATATTTCAATGTGAAAATCTTTGTTTTTAACATAAATAAGTGATCTATTTGTGAGAATTTTCACAAAAACCATACTAATTAACCAAAGAGCTATTCAAAACAGCTTATTGAGTGAAAAAAATGACCATTAGATTCTGTCTGTAAACTGCCATAAAATATCGATAATGACCTGATCACTTTTAAGTTTTTGTGGCTTATTTTTTTGTTTCATGCTCTAAAATTGTAGCACAAATGACTTAGGATTTTGCCTTATTTAGTTAATACCTGACTCGCTAAAGCCAGCCAAACTTTCAGGCTCTCCAATGATTAAGTTCCTTAACATCCCATAAAAGGACAAAAACCAAACCAACCAATCAAATCAAAAGATTTACCCCAAGTCAAACCAATCAAAATATCCAATAATTTTGCCACTCTATATCCGGCGGCCCTTAACATGTTCTTGAAATTTTTTCTGTGCTTTGTTATTAAATATCTATGCATTAAAATATTACAGCATTTAACAGCAAGTTATTTATTACCCTATGAAACATCACCTGAAATACACAACAATTTTACTTTTATTCTTTTTGTTCTCCTGTAACCAAATGTCAAAACAGGACAACAAAGAGACAAATCAAAGTTTGACGCAGGATATAGACATCGAACAAGCTAATATTGAGCCGCTTAAGGAGGAAATAGAAAATTTACCTAATGATTTGGCAAGGTTTATACCTGACAACTACGCTGTTTTAGACACTGCAGCAGGTGACTTAAACCTTGACGGAATACCTGACCTTATCCTCGTTCTTCGAAAGAATGGAGAAGATACCTTATCTGATGTGATTGACCATCCTGAGAAAAGACCATTGCTTATTTTGTTGAGGGATACCGACAATGAACTGAAACTTATAAGAAAAAATAACAATACAGTTTTATGTATTGATTGCGGAGGTGTGATGGGCGATCCATATATGGGAATAACCATCAAGAACGGATATTTTTCGGTAGAGCACTATGGCGGAAGTTCCTGGCGTTGGACAAGGATCATCACCTACAAATTCTCAAAACAAGACAACGAATGGCACTTACACAAGGATGGCTCCGAAAGCTATCACGCCTCAGTCCCTGATAAAATTGAAACCATAATCAAAACTACAAACGACTTTGGCAAAATTAAATTCGAGGAATTTGACATATACAAAGAAGAATAGCCCAGTCGCTTAAGACGCTTCGTTCCCTAAAGTCTCTCAGTCTCTATGTCTCTCAATCTCCCCTTCACTAAAGTCGCTCGCTAAAGTCTCCCCTTCGCTAAAAAACCCTTCTTTCCAATTTTAAAAACTTTATAACTTTACAAACTCAAAATTAAAAAGCATATGGGAAAAGTAGCAGAAATAAAAACGAAGGAAACCAATTCGAGCGTCGACGACTTCATCAACGGACTAAAAGATGAAAAACAGCGAAACGACAGTTTTCAGCTCGTTAAAATAATGCAGAATGCAAGCAATGAAAATCCAAAAATGTGGGGAAGTTCATTGATTGGTTTTGGAATTAAAAGATACAAAAGCCCCAAAACCGGAAGAGAGGTTGATTGGTTCAAAATCGGTTTCTCCCCCCGCAAAGCCAATTTATCAATTCATCTTGTTTTTGACCTGGAAGCCAATGCCAACATATTGAAAACACTGGGAAAACACAAAACTGGCGCCGGCTGTCTTTACATAAATAAACTTGATGATGTAGATTTAAAAGTTTTAGAAAATTTGATTGCTGTTGCATTAAATGACAAATAGAAAATGAAAACAATACCGGCCATAATCCTGTTTCTTGTGATGCTTTCAGGATGCAGTTCCAACACCAAAAACGCTGTAGATTCTGAAGAACAAAAAAATCAAATCACCGAAATCGTAACGGCTATTGATACAACTCCAAAGGTGACAGGTATAGGCGGGATTTTCTTTTATTCAGATGATCCAGAAAATACAAAAGCATGGTATGGTAAAAATTTAGGGCTTGAAACAGATGATTATGGTTCTGTTTTTGAGTTCAGAAATGCAAATAATCCACAAGAAATCAATTATTTGCGCTGGAGTCCATTTAAAAATGGAAGTGATTACTTCAATCCTTCAGAAAAAGAGTTTATGATTAACTACCGCGTTCAGAACATTGAAGGTCTCGTGAAAAAGCTCAAAGAAAACGGAACTACCATCCTCGACAGTATCGCAGTGTACGACTACGGAAAGTTTGTTCATATTCTTGACCCTGACGGCAACAAAATCGAGTTATGGGAACCTGTTGACAGCATCTTAACCAAGCTCGGTGGTAAGACGACAAAGTGAAGATCCGAAATCAGAAATCCACTCCTTCTAACTTCAATTAACATATGATTATAAAAAAAGTAACCATAAATGAATCCACCGCTAAAGTGTGGCAGGCCTTAACTGATAAAAATCAAATGAAGGAATGGTATTTCGATATTCCTGATTTTGAATTAAAAGAGGGCAGTGTTTTCAATTTTTATGAACCCGGTGGAGAAAACAGATTTCATCACCAATGCCGGATGCTGGAAATAGTTCCCGGCAAAAAGCTCTCCTATACATGGATGTACCCAAGCTACAGCAAAGGTGTAAGTATTGTGACATGGATACTCAAGGAAGCTGACGGCAAAACCGAAGTGACCTTGCAGCACGAAGGCATTGAAAATCTTGCAGATGCAGGCCCTGATTTTGCAACAGAAAACTACCATATGGGTTGGGAAGCTTTAATGGCGACGCTTAAAAATTATATCTACGGCATTCGCAGGCACACCTACAGCATAGCAATAAATGCAACGCCTGAGAAAGTCTGGAAAGTGCTCTTAAACGATGAAACATACCGATTGTGGACAAGCGTTTTCTGCGAAGGTTCCTACTTTACCGGCGATCTGAAACCCGGTTCGCGCATCCATTTTTTAACGCCCGACGGAAGCGGAATGTATTCAGATATAATTCTTTACACACCCAATTCAAATGTTCTTTTTCAACATATCGGCGAAATGCAAAACTTTGTTGAACAACCCATAGACGAAGCTACAGAAAAATGGACGGGTGCCTTCGAAAACTATTACCTGAAGATTACTGACAATCGTACAACGCTCATCGCTGAAATAGATTTAACCCCCGACCATGTCAATTCTTTTAACGAATTTTTCCCGAAAGGCTTAGAGAAAATCAAGGAATTATCTGAATCATAAACAGTTCATAAAAAATCAATTAAGGTTTTTAACCAAAATTGCTTTTCTAATCCCGGGCAATTAATTGCTTAACCTTTTCTAACTTTCTGTCTTTTAATGGAACTGTCAACATAGCTGGTCCTGAATAATAACGAAACAGCACTTCATCGGAATTTTGAATCTTTGAAATCAATGTATCTGATAAGTTATAGCTAAACCGGAATTTTTTCATGTTATTCTCCGAATATCCCGTAACTACTGATACAGTCGTTGAGTCGGCCAATAAAAGATCTGTTTTATTTTCGGTGACATTTTTTGCATATTCATATTCAGTACCTCTAAGGATCATTGGATAAACCTCCTTGTCAACAATAATAAACACTTTCTCCTGCAGGTTAAAACTCTCGCTGTTCATTGCCAAAATGTCAAAAACTGTATATGTTATTTCATCATTTGTTTTTATCTCCTTTACGATCGATTGCTGAAGGTAGATAAGCGGAGAATTTTTATTATCATCTTTGGAATAATACTTCAGCGATATTCTCTTTGTAGAATAAACCGCATCGGTTTCCACCATTATCTTCAGTTTTGGGGCACAACTAATTACAGTAAGGGACACGAGCACCATCCCCGAAATTAAAAAAAGCTTTAGATTATGGAACTGTTTTTTCATGTGATAAAGTTTTAATATTTAAAAAATGCAGGCCAGAAGGGATGAAAACGCAAATGTTGATTTTGAGGGATTTCGAGACTCAATCGCTTTATTCAAGCAAAACCATTGCACTTGGGTACAATGACTCAACCTGCCGATAAAGGCTTTATTCATTTCATAGACTTTGTAATCCATTTTTCTTTGATTATACCATCTCAATTAAAAAAATACTTTTGAAAAGCGTCTAGCTTTCTACAATTCCCACCACAAAATAATGAGTCAACATATTTTAAAAACTATCAAAATCTATACCTAAGAACAAATCAAGAAGTTGTCTGGTGTGATAGTGTGCTTCATCGAAAATGAAGGTTCCGTGAAATATAACAGTTAAGTCTTTTTTGAAGACTGCTTCATCAGCTCTGGCAGTCAAATATATATCTGTATAATGATATGTATCAGGCTGTTGAAATAAATCGGCATCTGCATCCTTTGCAAATCCTTTACATTTGTATTTCAAAAAATAATAGTAATAATACGATTTGGAATCGGTGCCATTAAATAATTCCGTACAACTTAAATACTCTTTATCATGAGTGTTTAAAAGCCCTTTAGGTATATTCTCAACTGTCAGTTTATGGTTGCTTATTGTGCCTTTATCGAAAGATGCTTTATTTTGAGTAATTAACGCTGCATTTGGAAAATTTCCTTTGTCAAAATACTTATATGAAATTGTAATATATGCTGTGTCAGCACCAAAGCAGTTGTTATTTTGTGGAATTGACAGCACCAATAACCCTTCAGCAGTTGTATCGTCCATAGCAAAAAGACTACTGGCAATTTTGTATTCATGGGGTATCAGTAATTTAATTGTTTCAGGTAAAAAATTCTGTGCTTTGATAAAATTGCCAGTTGCCAGAATAATTAATGCAATTATTGTTGTCTTCATTCTTTTTCTCTTTTAATGCCTTAGTTTTGCTACAAAATCATTGGCGCAGCCAGAATTATCAGTTGCTTGAAACTTCAAATTCAAAGATGGTGTTTGCTCAACTCCGCAAGCTTAATGTATTGGTTTGATAGCTCAATAATTTAATTTTTACTGTTGGGCTTCACATCATCTTAACATGCAATTTGGCGGCAACTTCTAGTTTAAAACAGTAATATCCCGGATAGTCAGTTTCTTTCCACCGTAAGCAATAAAAAGTATCTACCAAATATCCGGAGTATTTAAACCAGCTTTTTCAAGTTTTGAAAGTTTTACTGCTTTATAAATTCAACTCTTCTGTTTTTCGCCTTGTTCTCAGCAGTTATATTGTCTGCAATCGGTTCTGATTCACCTTTACCATCGGTTGTAATGCGATCGGCATTAATTTTAAACTCAGAAACCAGTACTTTTTTTACGTTTTCGGCTCTGCGTTTAGATAAATCAAGGTTTATTTTATCATCACCATCGCTGTCGGTATGTCCTGTAATCAAAACTTTTACAGTAGGATTTTCATTTAAGATAGTTGCTATTTCTTTGATAGCTCCATAGGATTGAGGCTTCAGAATATCTTTGCCCGAATCGAAATAAATACCGTAGGAGATCAATTTTCCATCTGTTAAAAATACACTCCTTGAATCCTCAGTTGCATCAGCATATCTGAAATTTGAAATATAAATTGATGTTTCTTCATATTCCGGCGTCCAGAATCTTATCTGATCAATTTTAGCTTTATCAGGGAAAGCGCGCTGTATATCATAAACCTTTTCTTCATTAATGTACAATCGCAGCCTTGTTTTCTGAACCCAGAACGAAAATCTGTATTGCTTGCCGAGTTCGAGCAGATTGGTTTTCCGGGTGTTTTTTCCACTAATATCTTGCTCGGTTTCGTTATTATATGCTTTGAATGAATGCACACTTGTTGTTTCTTGTGCATCGTTGTTCCAAACTGTAACAAAGTTTAAAACAATGCCGGAAATGCCTGGATACAAGCTGGTTGGAAATATGCCGTCGAGTCCTTTATCAGTTGAAAAAAAACTGATTTGAAAGTCTCTTTCCTCTCCGGAGATTTCGTCAATACCTTTATTTACAACAATGTCGAACTCAACAGTAAAATTATCGACAGGTTTTAAACCTGCATTTAAGTAAGTCATGGAGCTTGGACTTATAAGAAACCACTTGCCCGGATACTTTTCTGTTGTTACTATCTCTCCCGAACCGTTTGTATTCCACTGCACCGGAAAATCACCAATGTTTCCCGAACTGAAATCATCGAAAACCAAAACTTTGTTTCCTGCTACGAAGTCAAAATTCGAATAGCTTTTAAAATCGCCCGATTGCCCGCTTGCTGTCATAGCTATTGCAACGAATACAATAGCGCTTACCAATGTTTTAATTGTGGTCATAATCATTCCTTTTAAGATTTATAAATTTTGAAAATCAAATTTGCTGAGAATACTATGGAGTTCTTTTGTTATAGCAATTGCTTCGGAAGCATCAATATTGCCATTTACATCAATACTAATACGTAAAGAATGATTCCCTGACACGGCTGCAAGAGAAACTCCCTGATAATTATCATATTGAGCCTGAATGCATTGGCGCACCCAAGTGTAATAAGCAGCTTGCCCTCCTGGCAAATCAATAATTTTTGTTTCAGTGTATGTGACTAATTCATCCCATGTATCCATTTGAGGTTTATGAGAGTCTTTTGTTGGAAAGTAATTCGAAGAAGGCATCATATCCTCTTGAATTTTGACAATGTCTGCTCGTTCGATTATGTAGATACCTATTCCCACTGAAACAGGCTCTTTCAGATTATCGAAACAACTGTATTTTGAAGGCAATTCAAAACTAAAATCAATGTTCACAATAAAGTCAGATTTGCTATAAAGCTCATTTGTAATAACATATCTTTCGGGTATAGCGCTTTTTAATGCCGACGGCACCTGATTTTGTGCGTTTGTTACAATCTGGAGCATTAGAATTATAATAACCCCAATAAAAACATTTTTCTTCATAGCAGTTTTTCAATATTTATCGTTAATATTTGAATAAAATCAATCCTATACATGCCCTTGTTGGTTGCGTCTAATCGTCATCTAAAATAAACGCAAGTGAACACAGAAAAAGCCCTGAAAACATCTTCTCTTCCAATATTTTTTTTCAGACAAAAACTTTGATCAAAGTCTGTCATTTTCATTCGTCTACAATATAACTCAACATTAATTTCTCAAATCCATCACCTGTCTTTATCAACAACCTATAACCCAAGCCTGCAAATGCAGACATTTCAATTTCATTCAAAAAATCAAGTGCGATCAAGCCAATGGCTTGTTTAGTGATTATATAGTTGTTTAAGTAGCACAAGGTTGGATTCAAGCCCTGAGGAAGGATCAATAACGTGGACAGGGTCAGGAATCTCATTCTGCACCGTTTGACTTGTTTGGCACTCATCTGCAAATTTGTCGATTTTCGTAAACAAAAGCACAGCCAAAACGGATGCTGTAAAATTAAAAAACAACGCTAAATTGTACAAGTATTTTTTTTGTTTTTTTCCTTGTTGTCAGGTAAAATATTATAAAATGTTCTGTAATGCCTGATATTTCTCTTCCGCCTAAGGCGGACGAGATATATTTTTCATCGGACATCAATGAAAAAAAACTTAAAGCAGCAAGGTGTAATTTATTTAATAAGGTTCTGTATAACCTGTCCTGAGAAGTACACTATATTTCTGGTTTCCTGCAACATACTCATAAATAGAATACTGTTTCGGTTACCAGACATTTCTTCGCGTATTCTTTTTACTTCGTTTTTACTGCTTAGCTCAATTTCAGCTTCAACATTGATTTTCAGCAACTCAGGATTACCGTCTGTTATCTTATCATCAGACACAACAACACGCGTAATTTCATATAAAAAGAGGATGATTTTGGCATTTATTGCTTTAAGTTCAGCAAGCTGGTCTTCGTTTAAAGGCTTGTGGTAATTAGATAAATGATTGAATGAAGCATCTGCAATAATAGCAAAACAATTGAGAATCTCCAGGATGTTATCCTGTGTTCTGATGGCATAATAGGCCTGATCTGCTTCTTGCTCAACAGTTCCCTTTAGCAACTGCGATACAATTTTTCTTTGCATTCTGGCTTCCTTTTGAAGGGCAGCTATATCCTTTTTGACATTTCTTAATGCACCTATGTCAGCTTTTTTGTTTGCTGCAATTATTTGAAAATAAAATGTGGATGCTTTTGTAAAAACTACCTCTGCATTTTTGACGCAGAATTCATTTAAATTTTCCGGATTAACTGCCTCTTCCTTTGTCTTTGTTACTATGCTTGTTTCTTCTTTTTTCAGGTGAATTCTATGGGAGCGGTAAGCCATAAAAACAGCAACCGAAATCATTGCAAAAATAGCAATTGTTCCGCCGAAGTAAAACAGCGTTGCCAAAATGAATGAAAGTGTAAAAGCAGATATTGCCGTAAAAAACCACCCGCCTATCACAGAAAATACACCTGTGATTCTGTAAACAGCACTCTCTCTGTCCCAGGCACCATCAGAAAGGCTTGTACCCATGGCTACCATAAATGTTACATAGGTAGTTGACAATGGCAGCTTTAGTGAAGTTCCAAATGCAATAAGGGCACTCGAAACTACCAAATTCACGGAAGCTCTGAGCAGATCAAATGCAGGCTGATTTTTCTCCTTTTTCTTTCGGGGTAGCGGAGCAAACCTTTCTGACATCCAATCTTTTGTTTTTTCAGGCAATATGCCTGAAATATACTTGTTTATACCAAGCGAAATGCTCACTAAATTTCTGGATAAGGCTGTAGAACCAAATCTTTCTTCTCCTTCATCCTGACGACTGAGATTCACTTCGGTCATGATTACAGTGCGCGCTTTTTTGGATTTGTATAGCGTAATAACCATGATAAAGCCTGAAAGCAGCAGAAATATCAGCGGTGTTTTTACTGCACCATTGAGTGCTTCCATCGTTAAGGTGTCGGGATTGGCGCCCGAACTGTTCATAAAGGTTAAGTAAGCCTCGTATCCGGCCAGTGGAACACCGATGAAATTCACAAGGTCGTTACCGGCAAAAGCCATTGCTAAAGCGAATGTTCCTACCAATACTACAACTTTAAGAACATTAATGCTAAGGAAGATATTGATAAAGTAAAGCAGTGAAGTGAAGCCTGCAAAGCTGAAAATAATAATTTGCATGCTATTGTCCTTTACCCATTTATAGTTGTCGGGTGTCATAAAGGCTGCATCCTTTGCTCCTTTTATCAAAATAAAATAGATGATGATGGTAATGGCGATACCTCCGAAAAGTCCACCCAGGTATTCTAGTTTTTTCTCATAGTTAAAAGAGAAAATCATCCTCGTAACAAACTGAACAAAAGCACCTATTGTAAATGCTATGACTACAGAAATCAATATGCCGGAGATAACCGCCAGCGCCTTTGCCGAATTTATGTATTCGCCAAGCTGTGCATATTCCTCTCCTCCGGCAATTTTAAAAATAGCAATTGCAACGGCTGCACCCATAAGTTCAAAAACCAGCGAAACTGTTGTTGAGGTTGGAAATCCTATGGTGTTGAAGGTATCAAGCAAAACCACATCGGTTATCATTACGGCCAGAAAAATCAACATGATATCGGCAAAAGCGAACTTATCCGGATAAAATATCCCGCTTCTTGCAATCTCCATCATTCCCCCCGAAAAAACTGTTCCGGCAAGAACTCCCAAAGCGGCAACAAGCATTACAATTTTTAAGGGTGCAGCCTTTGAACCAACTGCCGAATTTAAAAAGTTTACAGCATCGTTGCTCACTCCTACTATAAGGTCGGAAATGGCAAGCAGAAATAATACAAGAATGAGAATCAGATAAATAGTCTCCATTTGTAACAATAAATTGAGGGCGCAATATTAAACAAACTAATCGTATATTTTGATTTAAATATTTATAAAAACGATAATTCTATGCTGCTCTGCGGAAAGTTTTGAAATCGATTAAAATGCTCTTTATGAACACTTTATACTGGTCTAATTTACAATCAATTGAAAGCTCAAATGATTGCTTTCGAAAAATACCTTCCATATTCCGAGTGAAGGGAAACTTTCCTTCACATTTACATGATTCATATTGTCATTCCGGCATGCTGACCCCCTGAGATTATTCTGATAGCTTAATTTTTTGTTTCAGATTTACATTGACCAAAAGAGCGCAGAAATAGCAGGAAAAACTAAACTTATGAAAACCTTTAAACATTTATGCAGCAAGCTAAAGTGTGGGAGCTGCAATAAGTTGATAATTTGCTGAAAATAAAACCCGAAAGCAGCAGATTGCAGTACTCAATCCTGCTACTTTCGGGTTTTGTCTGCATGCTTTTCAGAAAAATCTATGGCAAGGTGTAGTTAAGTGTAAGGTAGACATTCCTCCCCGGAGCATAGAGCGGAGAATCCGGTTTGCCGCTGTATGCGCGGGTCAGATGTTCATAGTAGGCTTCATCGAGCAGGTTTTTAACGCCTGCACGCATTTTCAGTGATTTGAGTAATTTGTAATCCACAGAAATATCGAGCAGACTGAAAGCGGGAGTACTATTTTCGCTAAACTCTTCCGAAACCCTTTCTTGCTCAGTGACATAGCGGTATGTTAGAGCAGGATTCAGCTTTCCATCGAAGTAGCTGCCCGAAAGTGAAAGCCTGATATCCAATGGTGGTATTTCGGCGAGTGGAGCATCTGTTACAAGGTTTTGACCATACACATACGCCATCGAAAGGTCAAACTTCATTCCAAGAGGCAATAGTTGTCCAAAACCAGCTTCAAAGCCTGTCAGAAGTGCCTTGTCAACATTGATAAAACGCCTGACGCCTGGAGAAGAGGCAATGCTGGGAACCAAAGTTGTATCTTTGGCCCCACTGATATAATCCTGCAAATAAGAAGCAAACACACTGAAGCTAAGCGAAGTGTTTTCTTTTTGAAAATTCAGGCTCAGGTCTATCTGATTATTTACTTCCGGCTTTATCTCTGGATTCCCAACCATCTCCCATGCATCCAATCCAATAGCAAGAAAGTTGATATAGCGTTCAGTAAGACTTCCGCTTCTTTGGGTACGGCCAAGCCACAGTGCTGTTGAAAAGCTGTTGCTCCAGTAACGCGTTAAGCCTGCGCTTAGTGAGGGATTCAGCTGACTTGCTGCAGGATCGGGATAGGCATCAAGGAATTTGTCGTCTGGATCTTTTACATCAGACCGGTTAAGCTCAAAGCGGCCTGAAACGATCAAACCCCAATCTTCGTAGCGGCTTTGGTGTTCTGCAAACAGACTGTATTTTGATATGAACCCATGCTGCCATGCGTTGTCAAACAGCGTTTTACCGGCCATAGGTCCCATCAGAAATTCCCTTTTGCGCGTTCCCTCAGCCTCCTCCCTTTTGATATCGGCACCGGCATAAAATTTCATGTTGCCTTTTTGAAACACAGCTTCGCTCCTGCCACCCATATTGCTGGTTGTTGCCGGAGTTTCAGCATTCATCATTCTTGGATTTAGCGCCTTAAGTCTGTTGTCCATGAAATGGTCCACAAAAGTGGCATAAGCTGAAGTTGAGATCTGTTGCAGACTTGTTTCTGCAAACCTGATGGTATGGCGAGCGTTGATCATCCATGCGTCATCGGTGCGTAAATCCATAGGTAATGACGGAAAATCCACATCTTTGGCATAATTATGTTGTACAGAAAACTTGACGTCCTGCATTTTGCCAATCAGAGCCGAAAAGTTGGTTCCAATGCTGTTTCGATAGAAAGAAGCAAGCACTTCTTCGCCATTGCCCGCCTTATAATCACCGCCTTGTGAGAGCGCACCGAAAACCTGCCAGTTAATGGCTTTCGTGCTCAAGCCTGCCATAGCTTCGGTGCGAAAGATTTGCCCATTGCTTTCATAACCGGCCGTAACACGTGCCAGCGGTTTAAGTTGAGGGGTAAACCTGGCGGCAGCACTGATGAAGTTGATGGTTCCACCAAAGGAATTGCCAAAACGCAGGGCGTAAGGACCTTTGTACACCTCTACTTTTTCAGTCATATTCAGTGAAATCTGACTCGATGGAGGATCCATTCGGTTTGGACAAGCTGCAGTGGATGCGCAACTACCATCGGTTACAATGGTAAGCTGCTCATACTTAAAACCCCTGAGTACAGGATCAAGCGCAGATGAACTGCTTTTTCTGATGCCCGAGATGGCCGGGTTTTGTTGCAGATAAGCTCCCGCGTCATGCGAAATTTGCTCCTGAGATCCCACTTTGAGCGTTTCCTTTCCCGAAGTTGAGGGTCGGATTGCAATAACTGTCACAGGCTGTAAATTGTAGGCTAATGCACTGGATATATGCAATTTGCCGGAATTAATTGCCTGAAGCACCGCATCGGCAGCAATCTTTTGATAGCCTGTGCTCAGATGCGAAATCTCCAGACTTGCATTGGGTTCGGCAATAAGAGAAATCTGTCCGTTGACATCGGCAATTCCTTTTTGACTGCCATAAGTGTAATGTGCAAAACTGAGCGGCTCGCCATCCTTCCCGGCTTTCAGAACAAGCATCTTTGCGTCCTGCGAAAAAGCGCTGAGGGTAAATATACCAGCAATAAAGAATAGTACTATGCTTTTAAAATAGTGTTTCATTTTGGATTTGAATTAGATAAATACTCATAAATGATCCGGTTAAACCCAGACCAAAAAATGATTCTTCAACACATTTCACAAGTCGAAAATGGGATGCTTCTGTTTTAAAGCTTTCTAAAACAGCATCAGCCAAGGGCATGGTTCTGACATACCATCACAAAATCGGAAAATGGTTGAAATGATTGCAATATGATCAATGATCAATCTAAGTCAGGCGGTTGAAACACATGGGATTGGAAGCCGATGAGCAGACTTCCGGAAAAAGGTATGAAAAACTGATTATTTCTGAATTCCATATTTTCGATAAGCGAATCAAGCTGCTCCCAAACAATTTGAATAATTTCCTTTAGCTTAAGCTGTGGTGGCAGTTGCTGCTGTTTTTGTTCTTCTTCTTTGAGCTGCTTGGTCAGCTGGCAATTGCCATTACATTTCAATTCGGGTTTATCCTTGTTTTCGCAAAGCACACGCGCAATATACTCCTGATTGATCCTGAAATTAATCAGGATAACCGACTGTCCAAATGATTGAAGCAGAACAGCAAATGCAGCCATAAGAACAAACAGACGCAATGGAGTACTTTATTATTTATTAACGGGTTCAAAGATAAAGAAAGAAATTGTTCTCCTAAGGAAAAAATTATGAAATAAGTAGTGCAGATGCTTAAGAAAAAAGTCCAATTTCGACATTGTCTAATTGGACTTTTTTGATTGTTAAATCAGTAGCACTGTTTTTAATCGATAACTCTATTCATCATATCTGTGTTTCTCTCCGTTAAGCAAATAGTAGGTTTCGTAAATTACCAATGTTTCAGCTTCACAGATGTCTAATTCAAATTCATAAGCAATTTCCTCTCCTTCTTCACCTTCTCTGGTTATTTGTATAACCACTTCACAATCATAACCCTCAGGATAAGTAATATCAGCTGAAGTACTCACTTCCAACAAATCCTCAGGCAAAAGATCTCCCTTGGTACCACTCGTATAAAGACCATAAAGATCTTCACTCGTTTTGTTGGTGATTGAAATAGTTGTTTGTGCAAATGAAAGAAGTACGGTGAATAGCACTAAAATCGTAGATAAAATAAATTTTTTCATATTGTAGATTTATTAAATGAGCGGCAAACGTAATCAATTCAATGACATCAATCATTTTTTATTTTTTATTCTGAAATGAGGAATAATTTTCTCCTATTTGGTAACGAAAAAGAAATTTTAAAATCTAAATATTCAGATTAAAGCAAGCTTTAGAGTTAAAAAAAGGCTGTCTAAAAGTTGGACAGCCCCTTTTTTTTGAAAATTCTGTCATAAGATATACCTAATCAAATCCCAGCCTAACCCTTAAACCTCTATATGCACAATATATAAAGTTATACTTTTCAACCTAATAACTTCATACAATCCCAAGAATCTTATAGTTTTTTTGATTGAAACCAAAATTTTCACCGGCTTTTTTGCCTTTCATGGCATGAAAAACCGGCACCACAACTGATACCACAGCCACGTCCTCATCTTCAAAACGAATAAGACCAAGACCAACAGCCACCAGAAATGGGGTATCATTGGTCAACACCAGCGCACCAAACGCCACTTCATCAAAATTTCTATCAGGATCAATACCCCTGAGCATCTGTAGATTCACAGCAGCTTGCTCCATCTGCCGCGCATAAAGACTTCTACGGCGTGCCTGTTGATTGCGAAAACCATCATATCTGTCTTTGGGCGGGCCATAACCTGCCACCTCTTCCTCCACTTCTTCCATCACCTTTCTGATATTGGTAAGCGCCTGTTCCTGAAGTACGATACAATGTTCAATCAATCTGATTTTATAGTTTTTGTCTTTCATCATAATCCTTTCCTTAAAACAATTCCTTTGCTTAATTTTGCTGCATCAAACAGGGATTTTTCCCTACAAATTTAGTTCAATTCATTCGGATTATCAAACAAACAAATGACACAACAAGACCCCACCCTCTCACGCAATGTGCTTGAAATGGTTACCATTGCAGGCGAATACTGCAGTTTTATCGAGAATGCACATGTCCATTCCAGTGATGATCTTTTCAGGTCGATGCGCTCACTTGTGCCATTGCTTTATCTGCGTGGAAGCCTGATTACAGATATAGAACCTCAACATCCGGAAACTTATGAAAGATATGTGACCCAGGAGGAATGGGATGGCATATTTACTTCTCTGAGAGATGTTGTGGGCAGCGCTGACGAGTTTTCCTATGCAGCTGAAGATGATTACGGCGAACAAACATTGCTTAAAGGCAGCATCTCTGAGCATTTTGCTGATGTTTACCAGGACATGAAAGACTTTGTTTTGCTCTTCAAAAAACCTTCACTTGCAGCCCGCGAGAATGCCATTCACGAATGCAAAATGCTTTTCGATGAACACTGGGGACAACGTCTGGCAAATCTGCTTCCTGTGATTCATGCACTAAGCCTGCGGTCAAGACCGGATTCTACTGAAGATGATGATTATCCGGGGATTTTCTGAGATCTCTCAAACTGATTGTAACAAACTGCAAATCAATGGCATATAAATTGCACTTATGAATGTCTAAATAAATATTTAGGACTACTGAAAAGCCGGGTTTGAGATTTAGAGAATATTACGGTGCGCTGCACCTTTTGTGTTTAATACATTATCTAAGCTATAGATATGACCGGTGCGCTGCACCTTTTTCTTCATTCGTGACAGCAAGCGGCAGAGCCGCGAAATATTTGTAACAAAAAGCCGATTGAAAACCTGGAAAGGTGCAGCGCACCGAAATATTTATTCCCACCTCACATCATCGAAAAATTCGAATACATATTCATCCTTGAATTCAATTTCCTGTTTAAACTATATTGCTACAGCCGAAAGCTAGAAATTGTTTTTTTATTTTCAAATTACTGGCATTTGGTATAAGAATTCCATTCACTGAGCTTGTCTAAAACAAAAACGGAGACAAAAGCCTCCGTTTCATATTCATTAGGTTTGCCTGAAATTAACGTGGTGGCATCGTGCGGTTTTCTCTGTTTTCTTTCACCCTTTCCATTAATTCTCGTTGAAACTGCTCCTCTGCCCTGAAAAACAGCGCAGCTTTCATAGGAGAAAGCTCCTTTCTGAGGGCATTAATAAAGGTTTTTCGTGCGTTAAAAGCAAGCTCTGCCTGTGAAAGACGGCTGTCAATTATCTGATTGATTTGCTCATCTGACAAATCTTCAAGCCTTTCGCGCACATCTTCCTGTTTTTGGCGTCGCTCGTGTTTTTGTTCTTCAAGTGCCATCTGATACTGATCGTACAGCGGCCAGAAGACTTTTGCCTCATCAGGTGTGAGTTTCATTTGTCGGGTGAAAAAGGCAATTTTCACCGCTTCAATCCTTTTGCCATCAGGTGCCTGAGGTCTTCTTTGCTGTGCAATGGCAATATTTGTGCTGAATGCAAAAAATGCAATTGCAGCTAAAACTAATAGTTTTGTTTTCATGGTTTTAAAATTCAAATTCTTCTCTTTCAATAAGATACGACATCATTTCCTCAATTGAGATATCCTGAAACAGGCTGCTGTCATTCATGCTTGCTTCCTGGAGCTGCTTACTGAGATTATAATTCAGCTTGTCAGCATTGATCTCAGTAACGGTTTCATTTGACAATGACAGAAGCTCCATATCAGATTTTTTATTGATAATACTGTCTTTTAGTTGTGCTGTTCCTCCCTCATAAACTGGTTGAATCAAAAAGAGCAGAAAGGTTCCGGTGGCAAGCAAAATTAAAAAAGCTGCTGCAATGGCACGTGGCCAAAGGTCCCGCTTTTGAAATTGCGTTTCATTTTCAGAAATTCTGTTGTTTAAATTGGCTTGAAGTTGCTCAAAATACCCCTCAGGGACATCTGAAAATGCGTCGGCTTTTTTGCCCTTGAGTTGTTCTGTATCTTTATTCATTTTATTCAGCGATTTGGGTAAGGAATTTTTCAATTTTCTTAACAGATTGATGGTAAGTTGCTTTGGCAGTATTTTCACTTATCTTTAGTGTCTCTGCAATCTCAAAATAGGGTGTTTCATTGAAATAGCGCATCCCAAAAATTGCTCTTTGGTGAGCAGTAAGGAGTTTCATTGCCTGTAACAGTTTCTCTGAAGTCCTTTCCGGATCAAGCGAACTATTTTCTGATGCGGGTACTGTTTCTGCTTTGAGGTGAAGCAATCTGCGCCATTTTTTGCGACGCAGATGCTGAAGTGCCTCGTTTGTAGCAATCCGGTAGAGCCATGTAGAAACAGCAGCATCTCCATTAAAGCTATCAAGTTTGTTCCATGCTTTAATAAAGGTGTTTTGCAACACATCGTCAGCATCGTCATGACTCAAAACCATGCTTCTAATCTGAGCATAAAGCAAACTACTGTAATCACTTACCAACTTTTCAAAGAACGCTTCTTTTTGCGCCCGGCCTACCGGAAACTGTTCTGATTTTTCTGTTTGCATACATCCAAAAGTAACAAAGTGCTGCTAAAACTCCAAAAATGTTTTGGCAGTAATTGTTTTTATGGAAGTGTTATGGTTATAATCCGGTCGCCGATTGTTACAGTTGCGATGTTATCACAAGTACCATCGCCATAGTCAAGAATACGTTGTGGCGCTTCTGCCGGAGTTATCTGAACTGTGCCACTCACGAAATGTCTGCAACTGAGTTCGCGACGCAAAGGACTTGTAATGAGGCGCGATACGCTTCGTCCATTGGTTGAACTGACAGCAGAATTGCCTTCAATCAGATAAACATCATCCATCCAGCGTGGTGTTTGAAAGCCTTCGATCCAGGTACGTGTTTTGACAGAACTCCAACTGATTATGTTGCCATTGCTGATCATGGTAATGCTTCCGTTTTCCTCATTGCGAAATTGCATAAAGCCATCAGGATTGAAACCAAGGTTGGTCTTAATTTTTGTTCCCTGAACATGATTGTCATTCACATAGAAATTTTGAAATGTGTGTGTGATAACTGCCCCCGGCCTGCGAAATCTTCCGGTGAAAGTTACGATAATTTGTCCCCTGCGATATTTTCCATCATCACAAAGGCAGTTAACTTCACCAAAATCGATGGTCATAACGCGTGGAAATGAAATCGTATCGATTGTAATAGTAACGCAATCACCCAGACGTGAACCATCTTCTGAAGTTGATTTCAAACCGGTAGTTCCTCTTTCCCAGGCCTGATCAGAAATTTCCTGCACTTCATCAAAGATTGATTCTGTGAGCGCTTCGTCGGTTGTTTCAATAGTTTCACGATCGTTATTGATCGCTGAATCCGTTTTATTACATGCCTGATTGAATGTCAATCCAACAAAAAGTAATCCCATTAAAAATAGATTTCTGAGTTTTTTCATATAACAAGGTTTTAAGTTTGTTGATTGGATGCATTTCAACCAAAAAAGTTTAGTCAACGATAAAAAAAAACCGGAATTTTCTTTAAAACTCCGGTTTCCGTTTTCTATTTATCAATCTTATCTAATCCTGACGGCTTCGTTCGATTCCAATTTACGTCCGCTGATTTGCTCAAACCGCTGAAGGTAATTCCGTTGATCTTTTTTATCAGCAACCTTTTCATCGATAATCAGTTGCTTTTTGCTCAAAATTATTGTTGACCTGCTATTGGCAACACCATTCTGTACCATTTCTTGCCGGAGAAGCTGATGATGCTGACGGGTAAGCGATTCCGCCTTTCCATCACTGAACCTTTGATCCGGAACCCGTATTCTAATCTGTCTTTCTGTTTCAATTGGAAATGGCGGTGCTTCAGGCAATTCCAATGAATGAAACTGTAGTTCTCCGGCGATCTTTTCCAATTCTTCGGCCTGTCTTCTCAGCGCTTCCATTTTTACTTCCGATTCTTTGTCGGTCATGGCAAGTCTTGAGGCCTCCTGATGCATTTTTTCAGCGCGTTTTGAAAGTTCCTCAGCTTGCTTTGTCATATGAAATCTGGTTGTTTCCATTTGTTTGACATATTCCTCTTGCTTTAGCACTTTTTCACGGTTTCTATTTACGTTCACTTTGAGGCTGTCAAAATCGAAGTTAAAATCATAATCAAAGTCAAAAGAAAAATCTTTACCATCAAAGACTTCAGAATCAATGAAAATCATTTCTCCTCCATTGGGAATGTTCATCTTTTTGACGCGCTTTCCATTGGCAAAAAAATCGGAGTCAGAGGGCATGTCCGTTGCTTCAATCACATACGTAAGTGAATCATTGTCGCCGGTTCTCATGCTTTTCATCCTGATAACTTTCTTTTGACTCTCGCTTGGTTTTCGGCTAGTTTTATCTTCGTTATCCATTGTAAATTCAATGGCATCCGTTTCAATAATCATTGTCTCATATTTCTTTCCCGGTTGCTTTACAATAATTTTTTTTGTGATTGTACTGTCATTATCCTTCCAGATAAAATTCTTTGACTCCAGCTCTTCCTGCGGCACCTCTTTTCCGTCAATGACCATTTTTACAGGTTTTCCATCCTCCATTTCTACCTCAATTGTTTTCTTCTTTTTTAAGGTATCCTGAAAAGAATCCGGCTTTTTCATTTCGGAAGGCAAAATTCCGACCAATGGCATGCTGGAAAAGGATTCATCGATTGTGGAGTCGTAATTGTTTTCACTGTTTGATCCTGTAAGAATTCCGGAGGCAGAAACCAGCATTATCAATGCCAGCGAAAGGGCAACAACAGCCATTCTCTCGGTTGGAGATGGCTTTAACTTTGGGTTTTTGAATAATCTTTCTATACGTTTCATCGTGTTAAATTTATTGAAGTAAACAACTGTATTAAGATGTACATTTTCTGTTTGGTTTGAAGATAAGGTAGCAAGCGCCTTCGCAAGGGAAATACGCTTGCCTGACGTCTGCAATGCGAGGTCATCACATATATTTTCGCGCTCCTGTCGGATGATACCAGAAATCCACCATATAAATGGGTTAAAAAACATGATCGTTTCGACCACTGACTGCAGCAGATTAACAAGAAAATCTGCACGTTTTATATGAGCCAGCTCATGCGCCAGTATCATTTCAAGCTGATCGAACGGAATTCTGGAAATTGTTCCAACAGGGATTAGAATGACAGGTTTAAGAAATCCTATTACCATCGGAACATCAGCTTTTGAAGATTCGAAGAGCTTTATCTTCTTATGAATATGCAGCATTGATGCAAGCTTTTGAAGCCGTGTTTCCCAATCACCTGAAACAGGCAACAACCCTGAGTTTTTTAATTTGTAAGTTAAAAAATATCCTCCCGACATGCGTATTGCCATCAATGTCATTCCAATAATCCAGAACCAGAAAACCTTTGGAGCCAACAAGGTAAGCAAAACTGCAATTTTATCGAATACAGATTCGATACCCAGTTGGGAATCTGCAAGCACGTAGATTACATTTGCCAGTGTGGCTGCTTCTTGTGAATGATCTGAAAGCATTATTCTTTCTGTTGGCTGATAAATACCAATAAAAGTAATGACCGGAAGCAATGCCATTGCTGCAAGACCAGTAAAAGCAATGAAATAGCGACTTGTTGCAGAGCCGTTTTGAAACAATCTCAACAGTCCCAGCACAATTAATGCAACCAAAGCGGCCTGCCAGAGTGAGTGTAGCAGGCTGAAACCAATTGCGGTCAGCATTTCATCCGAAAACACATTCAATGTTGCTTTCATGCTTCACCTCCTTCCAGTCTTCTGATCAAAAGTTTTATTTCTTCAAGTTCAGCCTGACTTGTTTTTTTATTTCCCAAAGCCTGCATCACGAGTTTTTTTGCCGAGCCGCCAAAAGCTGCCTGCAAAAGCTGTTCAACAAGTTGCTGCTGGGTTTCCTCCTCTTTCAACAAGGCTGAGTAAATATGGCTGCGGTCTGTTTTATCGGCTCTCACAATTCCTTTTTGCGTCATTATCTGAAGCAACTTAAGGGTTGTTGTGTATCCGACCACTCTGCTTCCATTCATAAGATCATTAATCTGTCGCACTGTTGAAGGACCATGCTTCCAGATCAGCTGAAGGATCTCGAGCTCTGATTCTGTAGGTTTAATTTTGATGTTCATATCATACGAAGAATTTCGTAGCAAAAATAGACGATACATTTTCGTTTGTCAAGATAAATATACGAAATATTTCGTAATAAATGTTAAATAGCTGTTTTGTAATAATTTGGCTAGTGCTTTTAACAAAAAGGCATAAAAAAAGCGGATTCGAAATCTCAAAAGAGACACGAATCCGCAGGGCGTGAATATCCCCCCTCGGAAATACTCACATTTGGGTGCGTGGCATCACCAGCACCTCGCTTACATTAACGTTTTCGGGCTGCGTAATCGCATATTTGATTGCCCTTGCAATATCATCTGCCTGAAGTGGCACCATTCCGGTGCGTTTTGAAAAACCTTCAAGGATATCCTGATCTGTAATGGTGGTGGTAAGTTCGGTTGCTACAGCACCGGGTTCTACCACAGTCACTTTTATGTTCATTGTTGGGGTTAATTCCATCCGCATGGCCTCAGACAAGGCTGTAACGCCAAATTTTGTGGCATTGTAAACAGCAAAACCCGGCCAAACCCTTCGGCCTGCAACAGAAGAAATATTCACAATATGACCGCCACCCTGTGATTTCATACCTGGTAAAACACCCGCAATACAATAAAGGAGTCCTTTCAGGTTGACATCAATCATGCGGTCCCATTCATCAATTTTTAGTTTGTCAAGGTAAGAAACAGGCATTAGTCCTGCATTGTTGATCAATACATCTACCCTGCCCCAATGATCAAAAACCTTCTTGAAAGCATCCGCAACCTGATCCCTCACAGCAATATCAACTTTTATAACCAAGGTTTCAGAGCCCAGGGCTTCAACTTTTTCAGCAAGAAGTTGCATGCGGTCTTCCCTGCGCGCCATCAGTGCCAGTCTGACGCCCTTCTCTGCGAGTAGAAGCGCAGTGGCTTCACCTATTCCGCTTGAAGCGCCAGTGATAACAATTACTTTTTCTTTTAACATGCTTTTCCTTGTATTTTTTGATGGGTAAATATCCGAAAAATTCCTTTTAATTTCATTCAAACGACAATTTTAATAAATTCGTGCATTGGTTCAACATTTCGTTATGGATTTTTTTTTAATAAGCCTTGGAATTCTGCTTGCACTCTTTGGAATTGTAGGTGCAATTATACCCGGTCTACCTGGTCCTCCAATAAGTTTTATTTCATTGATTTTGATGAATTTAACTGATAATATTACCTATTCAGAATCTTTCTTTTTTACTTTTGGTTTCCTGGCTTTGGCCATCACTTTGCTTGATTATTATGTTCCGATTTATGGGACAAAAAAATTTGGTGGAAGCAGAGCTGGCGTCGTTGGAAGCACTGTTGGACTAATTGCTGCAGTTTTTATTTTACCATTTGCGGGTATAATAATTGGCCCTTTCGGCCTCCTTGGAATTATTTTAGGCCCGTTTGCGGGTGCATGGATAGGCGAAACGATGGCTGGCACAAGAGGTGACCTTGCATTGAAGGCAGCTTTTGGGTCATTTATTGGATTTTTAGCCGGAACACTTGTTAAACTTGTCTATTCTATGGCAATAATGATCATCATTGTCATCGATATTATCAAGCTGCTGTTTAGCTGAAGTAAATCCGATAGGCCATTGGTGCACTGGAATTATTTCATCAGACAGAAAAATGCTGCTCAATGATGGATAAAACATCTCTTTTCGTAAATGGTTTTGCGATATAGTCATCAAATCCGGCTTTAGTGATACGGAAAGCATCACCTGTTAACGCATGTGCTGTTACAGCAATTGCAGGTATATCGGGTGCAATGGCTCTGATTTGTTCCAGTGTTTTAAATCCATCCAGACCCGGCATTTTGATATCCAGCAATAAAAGAACTATTTCTGAATTCTGATGAAAAAGCTCAACCGCTTCGAGGCCATTGCTGCATGTAATCACTTCATAGCCTTGTTTTTGCAGCATCATCTGCAAAATTGAAAGGCTTGCAGGATCGTCATCCGCCACAAGAATTCTGCCTGAATGGCTATTCATTTCTTTGGAATTTGAATTTGTATTTTCTGTCAGACCAGTTTCAACACTTATCTCATTTAATGGAAGTGTAAAAGTAAACATTGATCCTTTACCTATCTCAGATTCCACAAATATTTCTCCTCCCAATTTTTCGATTATACTTTTGCACAAAGACAGGCCTAATCCAGCACCTTCATGGCCTCTTGAATACGAATTATCTACCTGATAAAAACGTTCAAAAATCTTTTTGTGATGTTCTTCAGGGATACCTTTTCCGCTATCCTTTACAAAAAACCTGATGAATTGCTCATCAAGATAAAATCCTGTTTCAACGGTTCCCTTGTCGGTAAATTTGATAGCATTACTGATTAAATTTGCAAAAACCTGATGTAGTTTGGAAAGATCTGATTTGGTTTTTAAATTCCTTAGATCATCTGGCACACTTGAGATCAAGGTGATTTTCTTATTTTTCGCAAGGGCAAGAAATTGCTCATTTGCTTCCTGTACAAGCATTGCAGGCGAGAAAGGCAACTCAAGAAACTCTTCTGCTCCAGCTTCAATTTTGCTGATATGAATGATATTATTGATCAGTTCGAGCAGTCGCTTTCCGCTTTTCAATATCAGATTTGAATGATGCTTAACCTCTTCATTGGTTTTATTTCCTTCGGTCAAAAGGCTGGCAAACCCAAGGATTCCATTGAGTGGAGTTCTGATTTCATGACTCATATTTGTCAGAAAAGCAGTTTTAAGCCGATCGCTTTCTTCTGCCTTTTCTTTGGATTTTACAAGCGCTGCTATCATTCCTTTCTTTTCAGTAATATCTTCGCGCACGGCAACAAAATGGCCGATTTGTCCATCTTCTTTTAAAATTGGCGAAATACTTACACTTTCCCAATAGGGTGTACCGTCTTTTTTTCGGTTAAGGATATCGCCATTCCACTGAACACCTTTTTTGATCGTGCTCCACATGTCAGCATAGACGGCAGGATCATTTTCTCCGGACTGAAGAATTTTCATATTCTGGCCGATTAACTCTTTGGTTTCAAAACCTGTGATATCAGAAAATTTTGGATTCACATATTCAATAAGACCATCTGCATCGGTTATTACTATTCCAGCCGGACTTTGTTCAATTGCGCGTCCCAGCAAACGTATTTCATCCATCGCCTGTTTTTGGCGAATATATATTGAAATCTGTGTTGCGATGAACTGCAGAAGTTCAAGATCTGATTCGCTGTATGCATCTTCATTGTCGTAGCTTTGAACAACGAAAGCACCAGTGACCTTACCTTCATAACGCATTGGAACACCCATCCATGCTTTTGGAAGTATATCGAGTTGCATAAATTTACCTTGAGAAACAAGTTCCATAATTTCATGCTTTCTCAGGAGAACCGATCTGTTTTCATTGATAATCATACCGGTTGCAGAACCTTCCATCGGCCACACGGCCAAATCATGGATATCCGAAATATATGGAGTATACAAAGTCTTGTCCTTTTCATTGATAAAAGCAACATAAAAGCTTTTTGCAGCAATAAGTGAATCCAGCTCCTGTCCAACAATAGCCAAAAGCTCACCCAGATTTTGGGTTTCATTTACGGCATCTGAAATGATACTTTGCATCTTTTTGATCCGCTCTGTCTTTTTCCGTTTGGTTACATCCCTCCCGGCACCAACAGTTCCAATGATTTCGCCTGATTCGTTTTTTAAGGGGCTTTTGATCACATCCAAAAAAAGAAACTTCCCTTGCACATTGCCAAATTCATCAAACTGACCATTTTCACCTGACTCCAGGACTATAGCATCTGAATCACGGCAGATTTCTCCAAAGGTGTGCCAATTGCTATTTTCAGGATATTTTTCCCTTTCACGCAATGCAAAATACATGTCATTTTTACCAATAGGTTCATTGGTATTTTCTGCATTTAATAAGTTTTGAGCAATAGCTTTGTTTACGAAAATGAATCTCTTATCGAGATCTTTTGCCCAAAGCATATCAGGCATATTGTCAGCTATTGTTCGGAATAACTCCTGCATTTGCTTGTTGTTTTGCTCGCTTTTTCTCAATTCAACCTCAGCACTTTTGCGATCAGTAATATCCCGACCAAGTACAACCAATGCTTTTCGTTGCCTGTTCTCATCAAAAACAGGCACTTTAATTACTTCAAAAACATATTCTGAACCATCAGGCTTAGAAATATATTCATCTGATTTCATGGTAACACCTTTGATCCAGGCTTCTTCATCACTGACGGCACAATTTTGAAAAGAAGTCTTAAAATGCGGATGTGTCAGTTCTGCAAGTTCAGCATCTGTTTTTCCAAAATAATCGACACCTTTAAGCATAAATAATTCCAGTCCAGAATCATTTGAAATCTGCCAGCGGCCATGCCCGTCCTTAAAACAAATAAAATCAGGAGACGCTTGCAAGAGTGTCGTTAGCCATGCTTCACGTTCCTCGATCATCTTTCTGGCCTCAACAAGTTCAATTTTACGTCTTTGCTTTGCAATTGCCAGTCCAATAGTTGAAGCCAAAGCATTAAGCATAGAAACCTCAGCCTCTGACCAGTTGTTTTCGCAATGGCAGTTGTCGAAACCCAAAAACCCCCGGCATTTACCATCAATCAAGACAGGTACAACAAGAATCGAGATGATATCCTGAGCCGACAGCGCCTGCTTTTCAACCTCCGGAAAATCAGCGATATTTCCATATAATATTTCACCTGAAGATAAAATCGGATACCATCTTGGAGCTGCATCAGCCATGCGAAGATTTTGAAGTTCAGGGTTATTGATTTGTGCACTTATGCCTTTATTTGCCCACTCAAAGCGTTGACTCATATAGATTTCATCAGAATCATTCAGGCTGTGAAATTCAAAAATATATACCCTGTCCTGAGATGTTGCATTGCCAATAATGGCTAAAGCTGCATTGATTCCACCCTGTAAATCATCTTCAATCAAAAGTGCCTGACTAGCTTCTGCAATAGCCTGCAAAATATTATCCTTTTGCAAAATCGCCTGCAGGTTTTGTTTGTCCTCTGTGATATCGCTGAAAAAGGAAACATAAGAACCATCAGGTAGTTTTTTAGTACTCATTATCACCGGAAAAACCGAGCCGTCTTTCCTTGTTACAATACGTTCGTTGTTAACAACGAGACCTTCTTCCAGCGCCTCATAATTAAAAGGTGTCTTCAATATTTCATCTTCAGAAAATAAATCCTTCATTTTCATCTGAACGATTTCTTCCTTTGAAAACAAAGTGTATTCCAGAGCTTTCTGGTTGGCGTTCACAAAACTTCCATCAGGATTGCCCTGAAAAATTGCCTGCGGGGCAAAATCCACAAGTATCTGTGACTTCAGATCTTTTTCAATTAAAGCAGATTCTGTTTTACGCCGTTGCTCCAGCTCTTTCTGCAAAATACCTATTTTATCTCCAAACTGCTCTTTTAGCAAGCGCGCCTGTTCTTCAATCTCTTTTGCAGCATTCCGAATTTTGAGCATATTTAGTATCAGAATCTGAAGATTATTGGCATCTATTGGTTTTGGAAGAAATGCATCTGCGCCGGCATCAAGGGCTTTTGTCAGACTATTTTCATCAAGATTAACAATTGTGACCAAGACTATAGGTATAGTTTTAAGTGCTTCCGAAGACTTAAAACGCCTGCAAACCTCGTATCCATCAATGCCTGGCATCAGTATATCCAACAAAACAATATCCGGCTGATTCTTCTCTGCAATATCAATAGATTCTTCACCATTTTGAGCACAATAAACAATCGCCTCAGGAAAATGTCTGATAAGTTGCTCTTTTAGTGTCTTTTGGTAAGTTAGATTATCGTCGACAATTAATATTTTTATTTTTTCAAATTCCATTTTGTAGTATAAAGAAAAATATAGTTTTGAGTGTACAAATCTATGACAAGTAATTGTACCAAAGCAATAAAAATATTTGCGTTTTTTATGTGTAAAAACTTTATTTGTTGCACATTACATGACAATATGTTGTATTTTTGGTAACTGCACAATCAATTCTCAATTATTTGGAAAAATCAATAATTCTGGAAAAACTTAATCAACTAAATCCATATTGTAGAATATTTTCCAATATTTGGAATAATTTCAAAAATATATATACCTAATCTATTGATATTATGAATTTTAAACGAAATATTTTTTTGGCATACTTTTAGCACAACCAATTGAAACGCTTAAAACTAAAAAAAAATGAAAAAATCAATCCTACTATCATTAGTCGCTTTGGTCGCAATACTTTCTTCCTGCAAAAAAGATCGTTTTGACGAGCCAAAAGCACCCGAAAAGATGGAAGAACTTACTGTACCAGCCAGTTTCGACTGGAAGACTACGAAGGACTATTCCATAACACTGTCCGCATACACTAACGGAATCGTTATAGTATCAAATACGGCTGACGTTGCATATCAAAGGGCTTTTCTGACTTCAGGACAGCCTTACACAATGAAACTGACTGTTCCTTCTTATGAAAAAACAATCAGACTAAAATTTATGGGTAAATCTCAAGACATCGCCTTAGGCTCACCTAGTATTAGTTATCAGTTTCTTGCACAATAAAACCAAAAAAAAATGAAAAAGTTCTATAGTTTAACTCAAATGCTGACGATAGTTTTTGCATTTGTCATTGGTACGTTATACTCAAATAATGCGCTTGCTCAGGCAAACTGTGAAATTGAAAAACACAATGGAGGTGCCTTTTATACTACATTGATGTCGGTTGTTGATGATTGCGAAAAAATTACTATAACTATTAAAGTTGAAGACCGCGACCAAGGGCAGGATCTTTCGCATTTTGCGATTCAGGCAGCTCCTGGAACATATTCAAATGTAAATGTTACACCGCTTCCAGGCACAACATTTAATTACACTATTGTTATGGGACCAGACCTGGGTGCAACACAAGATTTTCAAGGATTTAAGGTGGATAATATAAGCGGTTTGGATCAGGGAGAAGGATTCTTGGTAACATATGAATTGACGGCCATACAGGCGCAACAAATGGCGGCTAAGGCAGGTCAGAACAATTTTATTGCCAGCTTCTCTGTTGCAGATTATAATAGTGTGATGGAATGTGCCGGAACAGGATGTAACCCTGCAGTCTGTGAAATCGAAAAATACAATGGAGGTGCCTTTTATACTACATTGATGTCAGTTGTGGATGATTGCGAAAAAATTACCATAACTATTAAAGTTGAAGACCGTGACGAAGGACAGGATCTTTCTCATTTTGCCATTGAGGCAGCAACTGGTACATATTCAAATGTTAGCGTTACGCCACTTCCGGGCACAACATTTAGTTACACCATTGACTTAGGACATAACCTTGGTTCAACCCAATTATTTGGAGGGTTTAAAGTTGATAACATAAGCGGCTTGGATCAGGGAGAAGGTTTCCTTGTAACATATGAGCTGACAACGCTTCAGGCGCAACAAATGGCGGCTAAGACAGGTCAGAACAATTTTATTGCCAGCTTCTCTGTTGCTGATTTTAATTGGATGATGGAATGCGCAGACAGCGGATGTGATGACGTAATTATTGACAATCGTTATCCTGCAACCGGATTTGGAACACTCGCCTTTGAAGACTTGTGGCCGGGTAAAGGTGACTATGATTTTAACGACCTTGTTATTGACTATCAGTTTGAAATTGAATCAAACACAGGTAATTTTGTTGACAAAGTGAAGGCTGCTTTTGTAATCAAGGCATTTGGAGCTTCTTACGAAAATGGATTTGGCTTCCAGCTCAGCAGCGCAATTGATGCAGCAGATCTGACTGTTTTCGGTCACAGCCTAACCGAGAATTACATCACTTTAAACTCAAATGGCACTGAAGCAGGACAATCAAAGCCTACAATTATTGTATACGATAATGCATACAATGAAATGGCGCATCCAGGAATGGGAATTGGCGTTAACACAGAGCAAGATGCACCATATGTTGAACCGGTTACGATCAATATAACCATTAATTTTACGCCTAATACCTATACCTTAACTGATTTGGATATAAGTAGTTTCAATCCTTTCATCATTGTCAACAAAGACCGCAGCGTTGAAGTGCATTTACCAAACTATCCACCAACAGACCTTGTTGATATGGGCAGATTCGGAACTTGGGAAGATGACAGCAATCCAGGCAGTGGGAGATGGTATGTGAATGATAAAAATCTGCCCTGGGCAATCAATATCTACGAATCTTTTGCCTATCCTTTGGAAAAGCAAGAAATTCTCTGGGCACATCTGAAGTTTGCTGAATGGGCAATGAGCGGCGGCACATTGTTCCCAGACTGGTACAAAAATCTTACGGGATACAGAAACAACAGCCTGATTTATCAGACACCTGCAAAATAAAAATTAAGCGTTCTATTTTTCTTAAAACCTCAATGATTTAATGGTCTTTGAGGTTTTTTATTAAACTGAAAGCATAAATATATTGTATATTTGTGCTATAAATTCAACCTGTAAAAACAAACAGTTTATTATTCAAACAAAGTAGAAATTTGGAAAGTTACAAAATCTCATAATTAGATTATTTTCTTTTTTTGGGAATTTATATGAAAATTAGATTTTCATAAGTAACTTACTTAATGGCATTTAACTCAAATAGATAGTTTGGTACAATTTTGGAATAAGCTTATCAAACGCTTAAAACTAAAAAAATGAAAAAATCAATTTTGTTATCATTAGTCGCTTTGGTCGCTGTACTTTCCTCCTGCAAAAAAGATCGTTTTGACGAGCCAAAAGCACCTGAAAAGATGGAAGAACTTTCTGTACCAGCCAATTTCGACTGGAAGACTACAAAAGATTTTTCGCTTACACTCACCTCTGCTTCCAATGGCATTGTAGAGGTTGCCAATACAAAAAGCATTGCCTATCAGAAAGCATTTCTGACACCCGGACAAAGCTATACTATGAAGTTGACCGTACCTTCCTATGAAACCACAATTGTCCTAAATCATTCAGGACAAACAGTAACGCTTCAATTGAGCGGTTCATCATTAAGCTATCAGTTCGGATCTAAATAAAAAAACCCAATATTATGAAAGCAAAATTTAAATTATTTGGATTCAGCATCGCCATGATTGCCATGCTGTTTTTAACGATAAAAGTTAATGCAAATCCTGTTGTAAGTTGTGATGTCACGAAAACAAACGGAGGTGGTTTTACAACTACAATTGAATCGGTAGTTGACAATTGCAATGGCACACACACCATTGTTCTAAGAGTAGAACACAATGGTTGCGGCGGCCCAAGCTGCAAGGAATTATCGCATTACTCCGTTGAAGCTGATGCAGGCACTTATTCTGGTGTAAGCATTGTAAGAAGGTCAGGTCAAATGACCTGGGGAAGCATTGATATGGGACCAAATCTTGGTAGTGATCCCTTTGATGGCTTCAAAATTGACAACACAAAAAAGATAGGTGGTGGTATAGCCGGAGTTTTTGCAATTACCTATACACTCACTGGCGGCCTTCAAGATCAAAGAGCGTCGGCCAAAGCTGGTAATAATGGTCAAATTGTAAGTTTTACGGTTGCAGACTTCGAATATGTAATGAATTGTAACGGCACGACCTGTAACAATGATCCAAGCGGACTTAACGGCAACGTTTTTCATGATATAAATGGCATGACAGATAATACAGTAAATGGCGATGGCATTGGATCGGCTTCCGGCTCACAGCTATATGCCAACCTACTTACTTCTGCCGGTGTTGTTTTAAAAACAGTTGCTGTTGCAAATGATGGCTCCTATTCCTTTGAAGTAGGAGCAGGTACTTATAAGGTTCAGCTTTCAACTGTTCAGGGTACTTTAGGATCAGGTCCACCACAAACTATACTTCCATCAGGTTGGGTAAATACGGGAGAATTCATCGGAACTGGTCAAGGCAATGATGGCAATGCAAATGGATTAATAAACAATGTTGCTGTAGTTGCAAACGACATTACGGAAAATGTAAATTTCGGAATTCAACAACGCCCTGTTCCTGAAACAAATACTGCTCCAAGTCAGGAAAATCCAGGTGGGTCAGTAAGTGTTGCAGTACCGGCAAGTATTTTTGTCGCCAACGATCCTGATGGCAATGTGGTTTCGATAAAAATTACTGCTTTTCCATCCAATGCTTCAACAATTACAATTAACGGAAATCTATACTCATCCGCTAATTTCCCTGCAGGTGGTGTTACAGTTGCTGCAAACAGCAACGGGAATCCAACACAAACAATCAGTGTTGATCCAATCGATGGAGTAGTTACAGTTTCAATACCTTTTAAAGCGATTGACAATGCAGGTTTTGAAAGTCTAACTACCGGCGCGGCAAATCTTCCGTTTACACTACCAGAAGTTCTGGGAGGCCTTTCGGGAAATGTTTTCCACGACATCAACGGCTTAACTGACAACATCGTCAATGGCACTGGAATTGGCACAGCCTCGGGCACAAATCTTTTTGCTAATTTACTGAACAGCAATCAACTAGTTATTGCATCAATTCAGGTGAGCAGCAACGGAACATACAGTTTCAGCGAATTGGCCAACGCAACCTATACTGTACAGTTGTCAACTGTACAGGGCACTTTGGGACAAGCAGCACCTGCAACCAATCTGCCTTCGGGATGGGTAAATACCGGCGAATTTGTTGGCACAACTGCCGGTAGTGATGGCACTGCTGACGGAAAAATTCAGGCAATTGTAGCCGGAAATCTTGTCACTGTAAATGTAAACTTTGGAATAGAACAACGCCCAACCACGGGCACTGCAACAGCAGCAATACAACAAAATCCGGGAGGCGAAATTTTTGTCACTGTTCCACCGGCAACGTTTATCTTTGATGATCCGGATGGCGATGTAGTCGAAATCCGTCTCATTTCATTTCCTGTAAACGCCACCAGCATTAAGGTTGGCAGCAATACATACACAAGTCAGAATTTCCCGGCCAATGGCATAATCATCTCTTTGAACCCGAATGGTGAATTAACTTTAGCTATACAAGTTGACCCTGTTGATGGAGCTGTAACAGTGCTATTCCCATTTAAATCGAAAGACAATGCAGGAATTGAAAGCTCAACTACAGGCACAGCGAATGTTCCATTCTCAGGTGAATATATTCCGGTAGACAACCTTTATCCTGCAACCGGTTACGGCACCCTGGCTTTTGAAGACCTCTGGCCTGGCAAAGGTGATTACGATTTCAATGACCTCGTGATTGATTATCAGTTTGAACTTATTTCCAATACAGGAAACTATGTTGATCAGATTAAAGGAAGCTTTATAATCCGCGCTTTTGGAGCATCTTATGAAAATGGATTTGGCTTTCAGTTGAGTGGAGCACTTGATCCAACCGACCTTTATGTGGAAGGATCAAGCATCACCGAAAATTACATCACGCTCGAAAGCAATGGTGTTGAAGCAGGACAGTCAAAACCTACGATTATTGTTTACGACAATGCATACAATGAAATGGCGCATCCAGGAATGGGAATTGGTGTAAATACCGAAGCCGAAGCTCCGTATGTTCAACCTGTTGAATTGCAAATCAGGATTTATTTACCTGAGAACACATATACTTTTGCACAGGTTGACATTGCAAGTTTCAACCCTTTCATCATCGTAAACAAAGAGCGCGGCGTTGAAGTACATCTTCCGAACTATCCTCCAACCGATTTAGTGGATATGGGTAAGTTCGGTACATGGGAAGACAATAGCAATCCCGGAACAGGAAGATGGTATGTGAATGATAAAAATCTGCCCTGGGCAATCAATATCTACGAATCTTTTGCCTATCCTTTGGAAAAGCAAGAAATTCTATGGGCGCATCTGAAGTTTGCTGAATGGGCCATGAGCGGCGGCGCATTGTTCCCAGACTGGTACAAAAACCTCACAGGATACAGAAACAACAGCCTGATTTATCAGACACCTGCAAAATAAAAATTTAAGCGTTTCTTTTCAAAACCTCAAAGACCAAAATCTTTGAGGTTTTTTTTGGAACTATTTTCCAAATTCTAGACATATGTATTTTTTCCTATACATAAGTCATTAAGTCTATAATACTTTACTTACTTAATATTAAGCAACTTAAAAACCACCTGCTTACTTTGGCATAAGATTTGACAAGAAATCCCCAAATTTAAACAGACCATGAAAAATATAGCCTTTATCATTACAATAGCACTCACGATTGTATTTACTTCCTGCAAAAAAGATCGTTTTGAGAACGAAGATCAAGTACCTGCCAATATGGAAGAATTAACAGTTCCTTCAAATTTTGACTGGAAGACAACAAAAGACGTTCAATTGACGCTCTCTGCCAGCAGTAATGGCATTGTGGAAGTAAACAATAATCAAGGGATTTCATATCAGAAAGCATTTTTATCTTCAGGCCAGCCTTACACAATGAAACTTACAGTTCCATCATATGAGAAAACAGTTAAGCTTAAGTTTTTGGGACAAGCGGTAGATATTGAACTAAATTCTGCATCATTACAACACAACTTCAACTAACAGATGACTAATATGAAAACTAATAAAATCAAAATCTTACTCTTTCTGTCTTTGTTCTTAGTCCTGATTAATCAGGGACTTTTTTCACAGACTGGGATAAATGCAATATATACCGTTACAAGCAGTGTTGCAAGCGGAGACTCTTATAATGCAAGCGGAGCAGCTAACTCACCCCTTTCAGGAAATAATTACACCTATAGTTTTGGTTCGGGCTCAGGCTTCAGTGATAATCAGTTAAGTCTGTTATCCATTCAGGCAGGAGCGTCAGGTTATAGTTATGAAGGAATTCCCAACGAAATCGCTTTTCGGAGAGTCAATAATTCAAACGTGAGTGGAACCCGTGATCTAATGTTTTATTTCGGGAACTTAAGCGGCTCACAGATTAATCTGAAGGCCTCATATGAACCTCAGATGATTACTGCATTTCAAAACAACACCAATCTGCTCAGAGGCTCTGACAACCTTTTTTCGAATGGTGGAGATGGAAACGGAAACAACAACAATATTGAGCGACTGGATGTTTTATTGCCTGGCGGAATAATATTAAGCTCCGCAGAAGGACAAGGTTTTGCTGTTATGGAGCGTGGGGCAGTCAATCAACATGATTCTTTTGTCATCGGCGTTATAACTCAAATTGATGGTACCGGCACACCTTTAGCCTATTCAAATCTTATCAGAGTAAATGCAAGTCATTATGGAAGTATTAATGTGGTTCCAAACCAAAATTCAGTAGTTCTGCGCCGTGATAATGGTGTCGGAGAGCTTAAGGCAAGTACAAGTTTGGCCGGACAAGGAATTGGGGGAGTTTTTTTTAAGTTTTCCGATTTTGGCATTAACGATGGACAAACAATTTATGGTTATTCAATTGCTGCAGCCGATTTTCCGGCCGGAGGCACTCCTGCAGATTTTGTAGATTACACCAATCCGACATATTTTCCATTGAACACAAGTGGGGGTGGTGCCGGAGGAATTGATATGATTGCCCTCACTGGCCTTGTAAAGATTATCAGCATCAGCGGTAACGTATATAATGATATCAATGGCCTCACTGACGGTCTGATCAATGGAAATCCTCTTAATGAAGTCTCCGGAACAGCCTTGTATGCCAATCTTATTAATGCATCAGGAAATGTTCTTCAATCTGTATTGGTAAATCCAGATGGAACATACACCTTTGAAGGCGTTCCTTTAAGTACGTTAAAAGTTGAACTAAGTACTCTTCAAGGTACAGCCGGCAATCCTGCGCCAGCGCGTACTTTGCCTTCAAACTGGGTTTATGCCGGTGAGTTGGCTGGTGATGGTGCAACGGCTGCAAACAATCAAGGACAGGCCATATTCGTTGTAGGCGCAAGCAATATTGAAAATATTAACTTTGGCATTCAGCAAAGACCATTGGCAGGAACATCATCGTTACCCGAGCAGACAAATCCCGGAGGCAATAACTTTGTAAGTGTTCCGGCAACTTCTTTCAGCGGCTCTGATTTCGACGGAGGTAATGTTGTTTCTGTAAAAATCATCAGCTTTCCTTCAGGAGTCAATACATTGGATATCAATGGAACCATTTACACTTCTGCAACCTTTCCAATAGAAGGAATTACTTTACCGGCAAACCCAAATGGTGAGCCAATACATCCGATCCTGGTTGATCCTGTTGATGGAGATGTAAGTGTCACAATCGTTTATGTCACAATTGACGATGCTGGATTTGAAAGTGAATTACCAGGACAGGTCACAATGCCATTTACGCAGACAATAATTATTATCGAAAACTTTTATCCAGCTTTGGGATTCGGAACATTGGCTTTTGAAGACCTTTGGCCGGGAAAAGGCGATTATGATTTCAATGATATCGTTATCGATTATCAGTTTGAGATCGTTACGAATACCTCAAACTTCGTTGAGCAGGTAACAGCAACTTTTATTTTGAAAGCATTTGGTGCGTCATTTGAAAATGGCTTTGGCTTTCAATTGTCTGAAAACATTAACGCTTCCGATCTGACTGTAACCGGACATGGTTTAACTGACAACATCATTACAAATGATGCAAACGGGACTGAAGCAGGGCAAACAAAGCCTACGATCATTGTTTTTGACAATGCCTTTGTCCATATGCCTCATCCCGGAATTGGAATAGGCGTAAATACTACACCCGATGCACCTTATGTGCAACCAGTTACTTTCACCATCAATATTCAGTTCAAAGCTGACACTTATTCTTATAATGCGCTGGATATTGCTAATTTCAATCCATTCATAATCGTCAACAAAAACCGTAGTCATGAAGTTCACTTACCAAACTACCCACCAACGGATTTAGCTGATGCAATCCTTTTTGGCCAATGGGAAGATGCAAGTGATCCAGCCAACGGAAAGTATTATGTGACTGTGAACAATCTACCCTGGGCCATTCACATATACGAGAGTTTTGATTACCCCATCGAAAAACAAGATATTCTTTCAGTTCATCTCAAATTCGCTGAATGGGCCATGAGTGGTGGAACCTTGTTTCCTGACTGGTACAAAAACCTTTCTGGTTACCGAAACCAAAGCCTGATCTATCAGGTTCCCACAGAATAAAAAATAAGCGTTTTTAATTCTCTTAAAACCTCAAAGACTTAATGGTCCTTGAGGTTTTATTTATTGAGAATAATTCCAAAAACAAGAATATATTCTAATTTCAAGAGATACATGCAATTAACAAGACTTCTACCTTGCTGTTATACAGCAGGCTGTGTAATGTATTTTCTTGGCATAAGATTTGACCCATTAAAGAAAAACTAAACAAATGAAAAAAATAGCATTTATCTTTGCAATAGCACTTACAATAGTTTTTACTTCCTGTAAGAAAGATCGATTTGATGATAACGCCCCGAAACCAGAAAATATGGAAGAATTAACGGTTCCTTCAAGTTTTGACTGGAAAACTACCAAAGACATTCAACTCACATTGTCAGCGCCATCAAATGGCATTGTAGAAGTAACCAATCCGCAAAATATTGCTTACCAAAAAGCATTTTTAACGGTTGGTCAGGCATACACCATGAAGTTATCCCTGCCAACCTATGAAAAGAACATTAAAATTCGTTTTATGGGACAAGAAGTTCTTATTGAGCTTACCGGATCTATCATAAACCATTCTTTTTAGTGCTAAGCATTACAATTAAAAAATTGAACCCATGAAAAAAGTACTGTTTATATTCATGATGTTTTCTGTCAGCTTGTCTTTAACTGCACAAAAAACATGGACCAGCAAGCAAAGTGGAAACTGGAACTCATCATCCACATGGCAGACTTCGGGTGGTGCAAGTGGTGCTCCGGGCAAAACTGTCAAAGGTACAGATAGAGTTATAGTTACCTCTGGATATACTGTAACTGCAACAGATAACATTATTTTTGAACAAAATTCAAGCTTACATATCACCAATGCCGGCAAGCTCAAAATGGGAAATAACAGCAACGCCAGAACTTTCACAATGAAAGACTCAGGCAACAAGTTCTACATGAACAATGGATTCTATGAGGGTGTAGGTAGTGGCGGCAATTTGCTCATCGAGAAAGGATTGATTGACTGGCGCGACAGTGATATGTACGTATCGGGCAACTATGATTTTAAATCAGACGTCAACAATGTAACCATGATCAATATGTGTATCAGGGTTGCTCAAAACATTTTGTTGGATGGTATTGGATCAAGTAGCAGTTATGCAACCATGACCAATGTATCCCATATTTCAGGTCTTTCAGGCTCTGGAAATCTAACCATAAAGGACAACAGTTATATTAATGCAACCAACATCAGGCTCAATGCCAGTTCCAACACTTCCAATCTGGAGCTTGAATCATCAACCATAATCGGTTCAATCTATTCGATGAATGGCAAACAGAAAATTAAAGTGAGCGGGATGAGCGGAAACGCATCACTCAATTATTGGTGTGCGGGCAGCCTCGATCCAAATTTAAATCATTTCAGTGGTCCGAAAATCAATAATTGTGCAATTTCACAAGAGGTTTGTACCGGGCCTCCATCAAGCAACGCTGATCTTGGCGTAACAAAAACTGCAAGCAATCAAACACCTACTGTGGGCAGTAACGTTACCTTCTTGATTACTGCAACTAACAATGGCCCAATTGCTGCAACCGGAGTAAATGTTTATGATGTTTTACCGTCGGGCTATACATTTGTCAGTGCTTCACCCTCAACCGGAACCTGGAATGCTCCAAACTGGGCTATTGGCAATCTTGCCAACGGAAACAGCGCAACCTTAAGTATTGTAGCAACTGTTCTTGGCACAGGCTCTTATGCAAATACTGCGATAATCAGCGGAAATGAAAATGATCCAACACCCGGTAACAATACAGCCACATCGACACCAGTTCCGGTAGCAGTTTCAGATCTCGCAGTTACAAAAACTGTTAATAACCAGACACCAAATATTGGTTCCACCGTAACATTTACGATAGTTGCAACCAACAATGGCCCAAGTGCTGCAACCGGCGTAACCGTCAATGATATTTTACCTGCAGGCTACACTTTTGCAAGTGCGTCTGCCTCAACCGGAACATGGTCTGCTCCAAACTGGACAATTGGCAATCTTGCCAATGGCGGAACTGCTAATTTAACAATAGTTGCTACTGTAAATGCCTCAGGGTCTTATGCCAATACAGCTACTATAACTGGAAATCAAACTGATCCTACTCCAGGAAACAATACGAGCACCGTAACACCAGTACCCGTTGCCGTTGCTGATCTTGCAGTAACAAAAACCGTTAACAATCAAACACCTGCTGTGGGAACAAATGTAACTTTTGTAATTACTGCCACCAATAATGGCCCGAGCAATGCAACAGGAGTGAATGTTATTGATGTTCTGCCTGCAGGCTATACCTTTGTAAGTGCCAGTACATCAATGGGTACATGGTCGACAAACAACTGGTCTATCGGTAGCTTGAACAATGGAAGTTCAGCAACACTTAATATAGTTGCAACTGTTAAACCTTCAGGACCTTATGCCAATACAGCTACAATAAGTGGAAATCAAACTGATCCTGTTTCGGGAAATAATTCCAGTACCGTAACTCCTGTACCCACTGCTGTTGCGGATCTTGCAATCACAAAAACAGTGAATAATCAAACACCTGTAGTTGGCACAAATGTTACTTTTACTTTATTGGCTTCGAATATCGGGCCAAATGTTGCCACCGGAATTATAGTAAATGATGTATTGCCGACAGGTTACACTTTTGTAAGCGCCACTGCTTCAAGCGGCACCTGGTCAGAACCCAACTGGACAATTCCAAATTTAGCAAACGGCGGCAATGCCACCTTGACAATTGTTGCTACTGTAAAACCTACAGGAACTTATGCCAATACAGCCACAATAACCGGAAATCAATCTGATCCAAATACAGGAAATAATACAAGTACTGTTACACCAGTTCCTTTAGCATCTGCTGATCTTGCAGTAATCAAAACAGTGAGTAATCCAACTCCAACTGTTGGAAATAATGTAACATTTACAATCACAGCTACGAACAATGGACCTAACAATGCAACAGGCGTTTCAGTAATTGATGCCTTGCCTGTAGGGTATACGCTTGTAAGTGCAAATCCAGTTGAAGGAACGTGGTCAGCACCTGTTTGGACAATCGGAAATCTAAACAACGGAGCTTCAGTTACGATGCAAATTTTAGCCACAGTGTTGGCTGCAGGTCCTTATCAAAACACAGCCACTATCTCAGGAAATGAGACGGATTTAATTCCAGGAAATAATACATCGAGTGTGACGCCTTTGGTTGGCTCCTTAACTGACCTTGCAATTAGCAAAACTATAAGCAATCAGACTCCCAATGTTGGAACGAGTGTGACATTTACCATCACCGCAACCAACAATGGACCAAGTCTGGCAACAGGCATTGTAGTCACTGATCAGTTACCAGCAGGATACACTTTTGTTAGTGCAGCTCCATCAAACGGTTCATGGACTGCACCTAACTGGACAATCGGAAGCCTTGCAAACGGAGGAACTGCCACTTTGAATATTGTTGCCACAGTTAATGCAACCGGTCCTTATTTAAATACAGCATCGATCACAGGCAATGAGTCCGATCCGAATCTTAACAACAATTCCTCCAGTGTTTCACCGCAAATTGGAGCGGTTGCTGACCTTGCTGTATTAAAAACAGTGAACGTTCAAAATCCAACCGTTGGAAACAATGTTACTTTCACATTAACAGCAAGTAACAACGGCCCTAGTGCTGCTACTGGCGTTACGGTAAACGATGTTTTACCCTCGGGATATACATTAGTTAATGCAACAACTGTCAATGGATCATGGGCTGCACCCAACTGGACAATAGGAAATCTTGCTGCAGGTGGAAGCGCAACACTAAATATGGTTGTTACTGTGAACAGCGGTGGCAATTATGCCAATACTGCAACAATAAGTGGCAATGAAAGCGATACAAACTTAAGTAACAACACCAGCACATCAACACCTGTTCCAGGCCCCAATGCTTTTAATGATAACGCTACAACAAATCTGAATACTGCTGTTGACATCACAATTCTAAGCAATGATTTAACTGGTGCAGCAGCACTGAACCCCGGAAGTATAACTTTTGTTCCGGGAACTACACCACCCACATCAGAAGGTGTATTTACAGTTAACCTAACAACGGGAGTTGTAACATTTACTCCTGCTGCAGGTTTCACAGGAACCTCAACAGTAAATTATCAGGTTTGCGACATGAATACTTTATGTGACATTGCAACCATTACAGTAATCGTAAACACTGTTGCCGGTCCAACTGCAAACGATGATAATGCGACAACAAATCTCAATACACCGGTCGACATTAACGTTCTAACCAATGATGTTGCAGGCGCTACTCCACTCAATCCGGCAAGTGTTACCTTTGTTCCGGGAACTTTACCCAATCCAACAACTGTGGGAACATTCACGGCAAATGCAACCACAGGCCTTATTACCTTCACTCCGGTGACAGGTTTCACAGGAACTGCAACGATTAACTATCAGGTTTGTGATCAGAATGCTTTATGTGATGTTGCAACAATTACAGTAATTGTAAACAATGTTGCCGGCCCAACTGCAAACGATGATAATGCGATAACAAATCTTAATACACCGGTCGCTATTAACGTTCTAACCAATGATGTTGCAGGCGCTACTCCAATTGTCCCATCAAGCGTAACGTTTGTTCCGGGAACAGCTCCCAATCCAACAACTGAGGGAACATTCACGGTGAATACAACAACAGGCCTTGTTACCTTCACTCCTGTGGCTGGTTTCACAGGAACTGCAACGATTGATTATCAGGTTTGTGATCAGAATACTTTGTGTGACATTGCAAAAATTACAGTAATTATTAATACTGTTGCAGGTCCTGAAGCCATTAATGATAATGCTACCACACTTATTAATACTCCAACTATAATCGACATCCTTGCAAATGACGTACAAGGTGCAACAGCGCTTGATCCTACATCAGTAACTTTCATCGTTGGTACTCAGCCTAATCCTTCAACACAGGGAACTTTCACTGTAGATCCAACAACAGGACTGGTAACTTTTACCCCTGCAAACGGATTCGTTGGAACGGCAACTATTAATTATCAGGTATGCGACCTAAACTCACTATGTGATATAGCAACGATAACTGTAAGTGTTATTTTAGGCACAGCCAATCTCTACCCTGCCCTCGGTCCGGGAACCCTTGCCTTTGAAGACCTTTGGCCGGGAAAAGGTGATTATGATTTCAATGATATGGTGATTGACTATCAGTTTGAAGTCATTTCCAACCCATCCAATTTTGTTGAACAAGTTGTTGGCACATTTGTCCTTAAAGCATTTGGAGCTTCTTTTGAAAACGGATTTGGCTTCCAGCTTTCAGCTGCAATTAACGCTGCAGACATTACAGTTACGGGCCATGGCTTAACTGACAACATCATTACAAATGAATCTAACGGGACTGAAGCAGGACAGACAAAGTCAACAATCATTGTTTTTGACAATGCCTTTGCACACATGCCTAATCCCGGAATTGGAATCGGTGTAAATACCACACCAGAAGCGCCTTATGTGCAACCGGTGACTTTCACTATCAATATTCAGTTCAAAGCTAATACATACTCAATCAATGATCTCGATATTGCAGGCTTCAATCCATTTATCATCGTCAACAAAAACCGAAGCCATGAAGTTCACTTACCAAACTACCCACCAACGGATTTAGTTGATGCCAGTCTGTTTGGTCAGTGGGAAGATGACAGTGATCCAGCCAGCGGAAAATATTATGTAACGGATAAAAATCTGCCATGGGCCATCAATATCTATGAACGTTTTGATTATCCAATCGAAAAACAAGACATTCTTTCAGTTCATCTCAAATTCGCTGAATGGGCCATGAGTGGCGGCGCATTGTTCCCCGACTGGTACAAAAACCTCACCGGATACCGAAACAACAGTCTGATTTATCAGATTCCGGTAAAATAAAAATTAAGCGTTTTTATTATATTTCTAAACACGAAGGTCAAAAGCCTTCGTGTTTTTTTTTGAGGCAATTTTCCATATTTGGGACATATGCATTTTATGACATATGTATATATGATGTTAAATATATTCTTATATAATTCATTTTGAATAACTTATGAATACAATTTTTGTTTTGGCATAAGAATTGTTTATTTAGAATCAAACTAAATAACTCATGAAAAAAATAGCATTTATCTTCGTAGTAGCGCTTACAATAGTTTTCACTTCCTGTAAGAAAGATCGATTTGATAACACCGATCCAAAACCAGAAAAAATGGAGGAATTAGTAGTTCCTTCAAATTTTGACTGGAAAACCACCAAAGACATTCAACTTACATTGTCAGCACCATCAAATGGCATTGTAGAAGTAACCAACTCACAAAACATTCCTTATCAAAAAGCATTTTTAACTCCCGGACAAACCTATACGATGAAACTGACTTTACCTGCCTATGAAACGAAAGTAAAATTAAAATTCTCAGGCCAGGTAATTGATCTCGAGATATCAGGTACAGCATTAACATATCAATTTTAATAAATTACAGTAATGAAAAAAAGAGTTACACAGACTAATAAATTTGGCATTTATAGCCCAATCACAATAAAATTGCTAGCTGTTTTTGTACTGGTATTGTTCAGTTTAGGCACAATCAATGCACAGTCTTTCATATTGGATATTCAGGGTCAAACAATGAGCTTCACAAATGCTCAAAGGACAATAGTTACGAATACAGGAAATAACGGCACTAACGTTAATTCTGTTCATAAATACAGTAATGTATTAACAAAAGATGGAGTTACTATATATGCCTTGATGACAATTAAAGAAAAAAACAATGCGACGATCACGAATTTTGATGATGACGCAATAACTGGTGAGTCAACCAGATTCCAACCCAGAATTGGAACAGGGTCAGGCGGAGGTTATATAGTGTATGAACTGGAGTTTTTCAATACAGCAGATAACGAATCTGTATTTGTTTACAATTATAATATGACTGGTATTGATATTGATGGCAATTCTTCAAACAACAAAGAATTCGTAGAAGTAGGAGGTTATACAAGTTATACTGTTAATAACCCGACAGGATTAACTATTTCAACCAATAATAGCACAGGACGAACCCGCTTTCTCGGAATCACAACAAACTTAGGAGGTGTGACTTTCGATAACTCCGCCGCATTTATTGCTAACTTTCTCAATGCAAACAATAAAATCTCTTTTGCGTTAGGACAAACAGGAGCAAACACTGAAAGATTTTACTCTGTACAAATTGGTGTTGCCGGTGGGGTATTCACTAATCCGACAACAATAAACAATCCGCTTCCTATTGCAGTTGACGATGTTGGCACACCAATAAACAGCGCTGATGGTGGAACGGCAGTGAATAATGTTCTTGATAATGATCTTTTTAATGGGTTGCCTATTGTTCCCTCTCAAGTTTCTATTTCATTAGTAACAGCTGCATCCCACCCAGGCATCGTATTAAACACGAGCAATGGAAAAGTAACAGTTGCTCCCGGCACCCCAGGTGGAACATATACCTTAGTCTATAAAATTTGTATGAATTCAGCTCCATCTGATTGTGATATTGCTACCGTAACCGTTAAAGTGCTCTCAGCAGATTTAGTTATTGAAAAGACTGTTAATCAAAATTCTGTAAATGCAGGAACTGACATTTTATACACGATTTCAGTTACCAATAATGGCCCAACGGAAGCATTTGATGTTATTGTGACTGACGTTTTATCAAATAATCTGGAGAATATTATTGTAACTCCAAATACAGGATCATGGTCAGCTCCAGCATGGTCAATCGGAACGCTTGGTTTGAACCAGAGTGTTTCTATGACTATTTCTGCGAAAGTATCCAGTTCATTCAGTGGTTTACTACCAAATACTGCAGTTGTCGGCAGTTCAACAACTGATCCGAATCCAAATAACAACACATCGACTGTAAACATAAATGTAGCAGCATTAATTGGCCCAACTGCTAATGATGACAATGCATCAACAACCTTAAATACGTCTGTAAATATCAATGTTTTAGAGAATGATGCGGCTGGAACAGCAGCACTTAATCCTACCACAGTTTCCTTTGTTCCCGGCACACAGCCCAATCCAACGACTCAGGGAACATTCACAGTGAATACAATGACAGGTCTTGTCACCTTCACTCCCGTGACAGGTTTCACAGGAACAGTTACCGTTGACTATCAAGTATGTGATTTGAACGGCTTGTGTGACATTGCAACCATTACAGTAATCGTAAACACTGTTGCTGGTCCAACTGCAAACGATGATAATGCGACAACGAATCTCAATACGCCCGTAGATATTAACGTTCTAACAAATGATGTTGCAGGCGCTACTCCATTGAACCCGGCAACTGTTACTTTTGTTCCGGGAACTTTACCTAATCCAACGACTCAGGGAACATTCACGGCGAATACAACGACAGGTCTAGTGACCTTTACTCCGGTGACAGGTTTCACAGGAACGGTAACTATTGACTATCAGGTTTGTGATCAGAATGCTTTGTGTGACATTGCAACCATTACAGTTATAGTAAACACTGTTGCTGGTCCTGAAGCCATCAATGATAATGCTACCACACTTATTAATACTCCAACTACAATCGACATACTTGCAAATGACCTTCAAGGGTTAGCCGCTCTTGATCCTACTTCGGTTACTTTCATCGACGGCACTGAGCCTAATCCTTCAACACAGGGAATTTTCAGCGTTGACCCACTGACAGGAATTGTTACGTTCACGCCCGTTAACAGTTATGTGGGAACAGCAACTATCGATTATCAGGTGTGCGATTTGAATGGTCTTTGCGATATTGCAACGATTACTGTTAATATTATTTTGGGAACTGGCAATCTTTATCCTGCTCTTGGCCCTGGAACACTCGCTTTTGAAGATTTGTGGCCTGGAAAAGGCGATTATGACTTCAATGACCTTGTGATCGATTACCAATTTGAAATCATTTCCAACGCCTCTAACTTTGTTGAACAAGTTACTGCAACCTTTGTCATAAGAGCCTTTGGCGCTTCTTTTGAAAACGGATTTGGCTTCCAGCTTTCAGGCGCTATAAATGCTTCTGATCTAAATGTAACTGGTTTTGATCTGTCAGAGAATTTCATTACCCTCGCAGCCAATGGAACTGAAGCAGGCCAGTCAAAACCTACAATCATTGTATTTGACAATGCTTTTGCTCAAATGGCTCATCCAGGAATTGGAATCGGCGTAAACACTGAACTCAATGCACCTTATGTTCAGCCTGTTACACTAACAGTGAACATTGATTTCAAGCCAAACACTTATACCATTAATCAACTTGATATCAGCAATTTCAACCCATTCCTGATTGTAAACAAAAACCGCAGTCATGAAGTTCACCTTCCAAATTATCCGCCAACTGATCTTGTTGACATGAGTTTATTCGGACAGTGGGAAGACGCAAGTAATCCAGCAACAGGAAAATATTATGTAACTGTAAACAATCTGCCCTGGGCCATTAACATTTATGAGAGTTTTGATTATCCCATCGAAAAGCAAGATATTCTTTGGGTTCATCTCAAATTCGCCGAATGGGCCATGAGCGGTGGAGCTTTGTTCCCTGACTGGTACAAAAACCTCACGGGATACAGAAACAACAGCTTGATTTATCAGGTTCCAGCAAAATAAAAACTAAGCTTTTAATTTTCTCAAAACCTCAAAGACTAAAAAGTATTTGGGGTTTTTTGCTAATAATAATAAGTATTCCAAATAATAGATTTTTGTTCCATTTCTAGATATCTCTAATGATTTATCAATTTCTTATATTATTGAATATGAGTCATATAATTCATTTTCTCTTTATGGCATAGCATTTGAACTTATGTATTAAAACCTTTGAGATATGAAAAAAATAGCATTTATCTTCGCAATTACGCTTACTGTTTTATTCTCTTCATGCAAGAAAGACCGTTTTGATTATGTCGAATCAAAACCAGAAAATATGGGAGAATTAACAGTTCCTTCAAGTTTCGACTGGAAGACCACAAAGGATGTCCAGCTTACGTTAACCGCACCAGGCAATGGCATTGTTGAGGTAACCAACAGTCAGGGCATCACTTTCCACAGAGCATTTTTAATGCCCGATCAACCCTATGTAATGAAGCTGACTGTACCAACCTATGAAAAAACTGTCAAACTTAAATTTTTAGGACAAGAGGTAAGTCTCGAATTGGGAACTGCAAACATTAATTATCAGTTCAACTAAGGCAATCTGGTCATTATGTTTTCTGAATAATTTTTCAAAAAGAAAAATATATTTTGCAATTATCTGGAATTTGTATTTTTAAGTGTAATTTTGAGCAACCAATTAAAAACCAATAATATGAAGAAGCAACTAAATCCTAAAGGCACGTTACTTTTTCTGGCCTTCATTCTCATCAGTCTTACTTCACTTGGTCAATTATTGCTGGAAGAAAACTTCAGCTATAATACCGGAAGTCTTTTAACCAGCAATGGATGGTCTGGTCATAGCGGAAGTGGCACCAACAATGTCTATGTAACCACCCCAACAATTTCATATGCAGGCTATCTTTCTTCCGGAATCGGAAATCAAGCGGTATTATTATCGAACGGTCAGGATGTAAATAAAACTTTTACCGAACAAACTTCAGGTATCATTTATGCATCATTTTTGGCCAATGTTTCTTCCGCTTCAACAACAGGTGACTACTTTTTTCACTTGGGAAGAACAGCAATTGGAACAGATTTCAGAGGCCGAATTTTTGTAAAAAGAGACGCTTCCAACAAGCTTGCTTTTGGTATTGCACAAAATACTACTACAGCGAACTATTCTGATTTCATTTATGACTTAAACACATCTTATTTAATTGTTTTGCGGTATACAATCGTTCCGGGAAGCAGCAATGATTTGTCGGAAATAATCATCAATCCTTCCTTAAGTGGTGCCGAGCCAAATTCAGGCTGGATTGCCAAAACTGATGCATCGGGAAATGACCTTATAAATATTGGCTCTGTTGCACTTAGGCAAGGTTCTGCGTCTACTGGACCTTCGCTGATTATTGATGGAATAAGAGTTTCCACAACATGGGAAGGTATCACCGGCTCAACTAACACACCGGAAATATCAGTAAGCCCTGAAAGTCTTTCAGGATTCAGTTATATCGTTGGCAACGGGCCTTCAACTGCACAAAGTTTTGTTCTAAACGGCAGTTATCTGAATGGAAACATAACTATAACTCCACCAACTAATTATGAAATTTCGACCGAAAGTGGTGGTTCTTTTGTTCCAACAAACCCAATTGTAGTTACACCTACCGCTGGAAGTGTAACAAACAAAACAATTTATAGTCGCCTGAAAGCCGGTTTAGCAGTTGGAGATTATAACGCACAACTAATTTCAATCAGCACTGCTGGTGCAACTTCAATTACGGTAAGTTGCAACGGAACAGTATTGCCAACACCTGAGCCGGTAAATCATGTAATTAATTTTTCGGCAAGTGCTGTTTCGACAAATCAGATTGATTTGAGCTGGCTTGACGGGACTTCACCGGCAGAGCGCTATTTAATTAAAGGTAGTGAAACAAGTTTTGAATCAATAACCAATCCTATAGATGGTATCGCTGAATCCAACGGATATTTAATCCAAAACATAGCTGCAGGCACACAAAGTTTTTCGTTCTCCGGATTAAATCCACAATCCACCTACTTTTTCAAGATATTCCCATACAATGGAAACGGAATAAACATCAATTACAAAACAAATCAGTCGGTTCCTCAGTCATCTGCAACAACCTTTGGAAGTCCTTCAGTGAATGAAATCATTGTTCCAAGATATATCCAGGGAAAAAAGGAGCCTAATAACGAGAGAGTTCCATTTGCATACAGGTTAGAATTAATTAATCTGTCGCCAAACACAACTTACAGATACATCAATCAGGTTGTCCTTGCATCAGATGGTCCAACTTTCCCGGGAGCTGCAAACAGCATCTTTGTCAATCCGGACAACACTTTTACCAGAACCAATAATGCAGCTTTGACAATTCCAGGCAATTACGGCGAATTCACAACCAATGCCTCTGGCAGCTACACAGGCTGGTTTATTACCGAGCCTACGGGAAATGACAGATTCGTTGCAGGCAATGAATTGTTTATTCGTATCAGACTAAATGATGGAAATAATGGCACAACTGCTGAAACTTTTCTTACAACAACAAGTCCGATTACTGTCCTTGGTTTTGGGACAACTGCAGGCACAAATTTCGGAACTGCAGTAAGAGGAGAATCTGATGCGAGCTCCAAAAACTTTGTATTTCTGTACGATAATGAAAATGGTAATGGCCGGCCAATTTATGGAACAAGCATAGAATCTACCGGAGCAAATTTTGCAGCCAATAGCTGGGCTCCATTTTTCCGTCAGAAAGTAGTAGGCAATAATGGTGCGTGGGGTGGAATACTTCCCAACATCAATGCCAATGGCGTAAAACTTATTCAAGAAAGATCACTGCTTGATGCAAGTGTAGTTTCCGCCAAAACATCTGCCGATGGAATGTGGGGAACAACAAATACTGTTTCGCCAGGCGGAGGATTATCAAATGTTTTGGTGATTGCTACTGGCCCGGTACCTCTGACAGCAGTTGATGACAATGCAACTACGCTCATCAATGAACAAGCTATGATTGAAGTACTTAACAACGACATAACAGGATCAACCCCTATCAACTTATCAAGTATTGCCTTTGTGTCCGGAACAGGCCCTGATCCTTCGACACAAGGCACATTCAGCTTAAATCCTTCAACTGGTATTGTTACATTTACTCCAAAAACAGGATTTCTTGGAACAGCATCAATAGACTATCGCGTTTGCGATATGAATGATTTTTGCGATGTTGCAACCATTACAGTAAATGTCATTGTTGGACTGATAAATCTCTATCCTGCCTCTGGCCCCGGCACACTTGCTTTCGAAGATTTATGGCCCGGCAAAGGAGATTACGATTTCAATGACCTTGTGATTGACTATCAATTTGAGCTCATTTCCAACCCATCGAATTACATCGAACAGATTAAAGGCACTTTTGTGATCAGAGCTATCGGAGCTTCATATGAAAACGGTTTCGGATTTCAATTAGATGGAAATTTTGATCCTTATGACCTTACAGTTTCCGGCTTTAATTTATCAGAAAACTATATCACGCTTGAACCAAACGGAGTTGAAGCAGATCAGACAAAACCAACAATCATAGTTTTTGATAACGCCTTTGCATTAATGGAACACCCTGGCTCTGGCACAGGCGTAAACACGGAGTCAAATGCTCCTTTCGTAAATCCTGTTACTTTAAACATTTCTATTAATTTCAAACCCGATACGTATACCATTAACGATATTGATATCAGCAGTTTCAATCCCTTTTTAATCGTCAATAAAAACAGGAAGGTTGAAATACACCTGCCAAACTATCCTCCGACAGATCTTGCTGATCTTACTCTTTTTGGAACCTGGGAGGACAATAGCAATCCATCCGCAAACAGATGGTATGTCAACGAAAAGAATCTACCATGGGCGCTAAATATTTATGAATCATTTGCCTATCCAATAGAAAGGCAGGATATTCTGCATGCGCATCTGAAATTCGCCGAATGGGCCATGAGCGGTGGCGCTTTGTTTCCGGACTGGTACAAAAATCTCACAGGATACAGAAATAATAGCCTTATATATCAGGCTCCAGCAAAATAAGAATTAAGCGTTTTTATTTTTCAAAACCTCAAAGGCATAAAGTCTTTGAGGTTTTTTTATTACAATTGGGATAAACCTTAAATTTGTCATCAAGAATTATTGAAATAATGACAATCAAAAGCCTCGGATTATGAAATACATCCTTCCAATTTTATTATCTCTTTTAATTTTTATTCAATCAGAACTTAAGGCTGTTGAAGCCATAATTTACAATGGAACAGGTTCATCAGCCGAAAATAAAATGATTGCATTAACACTGGCAGGCATCGTAAATCGCGACACACCAAAGCTTTATCTTTTGAATGTTTATGAAACCTGGAGCTACAACCAAACAGATGAAAAATGGCGGGATATCTATGCTGCCGAAGGAGGCGTGAACTTCAGCACAATAACCGATATCAATCAACTTGTTCAGCATTTCAGTTCATTTTTAAACGGAGCAATCACTTATGACCCTGCGCTGACTTATGGCAATTTTTCGGGTCAGAATTTTCGCTGGCAGGCAGAAGTAGCTGCAATGATCGGTGGACTCACCAATTGTATTCCTTTACCTTACACCAATACAGCCATAAATATTCAAAGACCCGACAGCGTTTGGGTTGCTGACCATTTTCACGGACAGGATTCGATTAAGGTTTCTGCACATCTTGAATCTGCAATGCATCCTTGGAATAATACTGAACTAACACAGGAGCAGCGTTATTTTTTGTTATTGGATTGGTCGCTCGACAACCTTTTGGAGCACTGCAACCCACGAAATTTCTATCTTCGGGAAATTACAGACTGGGCTGTTAGTCAGCGGATGTTTCAAATGAATCTTGCTGGAACAGAGTCGTTAAATTTCTATTCCCTATCAGATGAAAAAGCTGAAAAGATTGAACGCGTGATGCAATACCTTAAAACAAGTTATCCGAACGAAATTTTTCATGGTTTTGGCTGGATGCGCCCTGAAGGCCTTACGCAATGGGTTTCTGCATGGGGCGGCAGTTTTCACGAAACATTACTTGGAAATCTTTCCTGGCACCACATTTTTCCCGTTGATCCGGATTTTGAATATGAACGGCCCGCCTTTGTGGAATCAGGCTCACAACTGCTCGAAGAAAAACACTATGTAGTCTTTATTGGTTCAGAAGGTGATGCCGGCAATTGGGTTGCAGGATTTCAGGCCGGTGCATGGCATTCGGCTACGCGCGGAGAAATCCCTCTTGCCTGGGGTTTTAACCTTTATATGCTTGATAAATTTCCTTTTATCGGTAAGTACTATTACAGTACTGCAACACCTAACGATGGTTTTATATCCGTTACAACCCCGCTAGGCTTTGCCTATCCTGATGTGTTTCCGGCTGCCAGCCTCCCTGACGCAACAGAAAAGACATCTGCGCTGATGGAAAAATTTAACATCAGTACTGTCCATGCCTATAAACATTACAATGGTGCTGGTGTATCAATGTACAGAGGTATTGAAATATCAAACAACTACAATTTTAATAAACTGGGTGATTTTACGGCGGCAACTAACACAGATTTAACTTTTGTATTTGATCCATCTTTACAAACGCAGCAGCCTTATACAAACTTTGGCGGCTTGCTTTTTAACCACGTTAATGACGGCACTTTTTACGGTGATGTACGGGATCTTAATACTGCCTCAGACCGTATTATAAGTAAGTTGCTTTATAAACCACGACCCAGCTTTTTACTCGCAGGTTATCAAAGGTTTAGGCAGGACGGCACTGCAGTCGGGGCTTCAAATCCGGCTGATGTTACACTTCCACGGCTGAAAACTATCATGGAAACAGTATTAAACCATCCAACGATGGGCTCACAGATTGAGTTTGTAACACCCGAAAAATTTACTGATTTGCTGCGACAAAAACTTGGACTTGTCAACAGCATTCCGACCAATTCTAATGATAAAAATCAACTGAAAATCCTTTACGCAGCAGATGGACAAAGGATCTTAACTCTTCAGACAGAAAAACCACAAAGGGTGTTGGTACAGATTTTTGATATTTCCGGAAAAAAGCTCGATTCCTTTAATCATGAACTTGCTTCTTCATCTGATTTTATTGTTTTACCAACAAGCAACTATCCCGGAGGCGTATATTTAGTCAGTGTAAATGCAAACGGCAATGTCCTTAACGCAAAATTTATAAAATAAAGCCTTAAAAAAAATATCTTTACTATTGTTCAATTAATTTAAAACGATGGAAACCATACTTTTAAGAGATCAGCAAACCCCTCCGACAGCAGAAGTTTTATCCGAGTCGCTGGGACCAGTTTATTCTGTATACGAGGCAATGCTAGAAGCGGTTACTTCAGCGGATTTTGATTTGGTTGTTGAATGGAATTACTATAAAGATGGGAAAGCATGGCTGTGCAAGGTTTCTTTCAAAAAGAAAACCATTTTCTGGCTTTCTGTCTGGGATAAGCATTTCAAAGTGAGTTTCTATTTTACTGAAAAAACCAAAGGAGAAATCGAAACGCAGGATATCAGCGATCAAATAAAAAAGGATTTTGGTCAAAGCAAGTCCATTGGTAAACTTATTCCACTTACATTAATGATTGAAAGTGAAGAACAACTTCCGGATTTACTGAAAATCGTTGCCTGCAAAAAAAGGCTGAAATAGAGATCTCCGAAAGTCAAATTCACAGGATTCCTGAGATTTTTTATTGGCAGTAAGAAAGCGATTAAAAATTGTAGCTTTGGTTTATGGAAAATGAAGATGTAAAACAAAAGATTCTATCAGAGATTTCTAAAACCGAAAAGCTCATTGAAGAATACCTGGAACAAACGCAACCCATTGAGCCTGATTGCGCTATTGGCAGAGTTTCGCGCATGGATGCCATTAACAACAAGAGTGTGATTGAGGCAAGTTTACGACAAGCAGAATCCAAACTCATTGGCCTGAAAAGAGTGTTTTCGATGTATGGCACCGGGGATTTCGGCAAGTGCATCAAGTGCAAAAAACAAATTCCGCTGGGCAGGGTTTTGTTCAGACCAGAGAGCTTGTATTGTATAAATTGCGCCAGATAGCTATCTATACTTTTCTAAAATTGCATTCAATTTCAAAGTAAATTTTGCCTGAGGTTTAAAAATGCAATAATTCCAGCAGCTATTGCTAATTTAGCCGTTACTTAATGTTGCTGATCTATGAAGTATCTCACTTTTTTTCTGATTCTATTTCTTTTTGGTTGTTCAAAAACGCAAGACCAGCCGAATCAAAAACCCAATCTGAACCTCAGTTTTACAACAAACGGATTGGAACTTCAATTATCGGGAAGCAGCACTGATAATGATGGTGTTGTAACTGATATTTCTATAAACTGGGGAGACAATAAGGTGAACAGATTCTCAAATAATGATTTTTTACAGCTTTTATTCAATCATACCTACCTCAATCCTTCAACATACGAAATAATTGTGACTGCCACCGACGACGCCGGCGATAGCACATCCTTCATTCTTAATGTAGTTGTTGATTTCAAGGAAACATCACTCGCGGGTGTTAAGCAGACCCTGTTTAAAAAAGAAGCAGGCGAATACCTTGTCCTTACAATAAATCTTCACACCTATCAGGAGAGTCAGCAAAATGAAAAATTTAATCTGCTAACAGATGTCATTGGTTTGATGGACATCGATTTCATTGCTTTTCAGGAGTGCGCTCAGCATAAAACAGCCCCTGTCTTTGAAGGTATTATCAGGGAGGATAATATGGCGCTGGAAATCAGCCGGCGTCTGAGAAAGAAATACAATATTGATTACAGTTATGTGTGGGCATGGTCGCACTATGGCTGGGAAGTTTGGGAAGAAGGAGTTGCAGTGATGTCTAAGTTTCCCCTTATCGACCATGATGACCGTTATGTTTCTACAGCTACCGGAACAAACACGATTAGTTCACGCACGGTAATCTATGCTGCCTATCAGATTCCGGAAGGAAATATGCATATATTCTCAGCACATACGCATTGGAGGACTTCGTTAAATGATGTCGAACAAAACCGGCAGATCGACAAAATCAAAGCTATGGCAGATGAAAAGGAAGTGATTGGAAATCCAGTATTTTCAATTGTTTGCGGGGATTTCAATGTTAATCCAACAAGTGATTTTCCGTGGAGTGAAGGCTATTTCAGAATGGTAAGGGACGACATATTTCAAGATAGTTTTTTGGCAATATATCCCGATGCCAACAACAAACCGGCGCAAGCAATATACAATACCATTGGCGGCAATCTGCCCGGCAGAATTGATTATATTTTTAATAAAGTAAATCCACATTTGATCATTTTGGATTCACAAATTATTTTCACTCCAGGTATTATTGGAAAAGTATCAGACCACTCCGGCGTCTTAACTAAAATAAAAATATTATATAAGTAGCTTTGAATCAATCCTTTGTTAAGATTACTTGGCGTTATAAAATCATGGAAGAAAATTCCAGAGACCCTCTGATTACAGGACAGAATTAGTTTGATGCTTTCAAAATCGCTGCAAAACCTCCACCAGATTTCATATCTATCAAAAGCTTATCGTCTTTGGTCAATGACCTTTTCAACAGTTTATAATCCTGTGCATGCCGGTTGGCATTGATACCATCCTGCATAATTGTTGCATCATAATTGCCGGAAATGAAATCCAGATCAATTTCAAAACTGCGGGATGACCAGTCAGTCATAGCACCGATATACCAATCTGATCCCTTGCGACGTGCCAAAACAAGATATTCTCCGATTTTTGCTTCAAGCACTTTGATTTCATCCCATACAACTGGAATCTGCGTGATAAAATCTACACTTTCCTGTTCTTTCAGGTAGTTTGAAGGAGATTCGCAAAGCATTTGCAGCGGTGCTTCGTAAACGATATACATAGCAAACTGATGGCAGCGGGTTCCCTGACTCATCGGACGACTCCAGCTGACAGCATAATCGCTTTTTCCTGCGTTTATCATCGAGCCGGGCGTATAATCCATTGGCCCGGCAGCCATTCGTATGAATGGAATTGTCAGGTTGTGAGCAGGCGTGATCTGGTCGGACCATTTATTATTTTCTGCACCTTTAACCCCTTCATAATTAAGCACATTTGGATAGGTTCTATGCAAGCCTGAAGGCTTGAAGGCACCATGAAAATTGACCAGAAGCTCAAATTTCGCTGCTTCCTTTGCAATAGCTTCGTATGAATTTACCATCCCCTGATCTGATCGCTGCATAAAATCAACTTTAATACCTTTCGCACCCCAGGATTTATAGGTCGATAAAATTTCTGTCATGTTCTCATTCAACGGTTTCCATAAAACCCACAATATAATCCCAACGCCCTTCTCCTCAGCATAACCGATAAGGTTCTTCACATCCATTTCCGGATTGAAGTCAAGAATTTCTGTTGTACTTTTTGTCCAGCCTTCATCCAGAATAACATATTCAATGCCGTTGGCAGCCGCGAAATCAATATAATATCTGTAAGTTTCGGTATTCAAACCCGAAGGAAAGTCAACACCATAGATATTGTTGTCGTTATACCAATCCCATGCCACTTTACCTGTTTTGATCCATGAGACATCCTTCAGCACATTAGGTCTTGCTAATTGATAAGATAAATTACTTTCAATCAGCACTTTGTCATCACTACCAACAATAAACACCCTCCACGGATATTCAGCAGAACCATTTACAGTAGCTATATAGTCTGCAGTTTCGGCAATAATTTCATTTCTGTCTGAACCTTTAACTGTATCAGGCAGAGCCTTTAAGACAAAATGTGGAAAAACCGCCTGCAGCTGTTTTGTCTCATTCACTTCCATAAACATATTTGGATAATCATGCAAAGCAGTCTCAGTGAACACAACTTTTGCGCCCTTCAAAGTTTCAAACATCACCGGCAGACTGCAGAAACTACCTTTTTCAATTTGTTTTATGTCGAGGTGCTGATAGATTCGTTCGTTGTGAGAATACATGGATTCCTCTTGTGGAAAATATGTCTTTGTGCCATCCGGAAATGTCAGTTGAAGTATTTCGTTTTTAACCGCTTTTGAAACATCAAGGAAATCAATGAAACGATAGGCCAATCCATCATTAAAAAGCCTGAACTGAATTTCAAAACCGTCGCCCGTTTGCAACTCAAGTGCATTATAATAATCATTGATCACAGCACTTTTATAAGGTATTTCCGGCCGGATAATTTCCTGTACTTCAAAAGTTTTTTGGCCTGTAATTGTCCCGGATCCAGCTGTGCGCCCGTCATCCATTTGCATTGTAACAGCTGCACTACTGATTACTTCCTCCGCTTCCATCAGCAATTGCCAGTCAAAACCATTTTCATGTTTAACAACTAAACTGAGCTTACCATCAGGTGAACTGAGCTGAAAATCCTGTGCATAAGACCTAAAGTACAAAGAAAACATGACCAGAAGAAACACTTTTCCGACTGATTTAAAGCAATTTGAATGCATAATTGTTTGTTTTAAAAGATCAAAAAGAAGTTAACGTGAAAACCATTCAAAGATATTGAAAAGACATAAGCTAAGAAAATGTAAAAAGGAATCCGAAAAAAAATCTTTACAGAAACAGTTTCAAAAAAAAGCGAAAAACTGATTAATTATTTAAACACTTTCTTTATCCACCAAAACTAATATCGACCTTTTCGGCACAGTTGTTTTTCCTCTTTGCAGGCTGTTAAAGCCTTTCACTGTTGAGCCCTTTTCTTCGATGGAATATTTTGAAGCGACAATCACCCATTCACCTTCGGGCAATTCAACCTCGGTATCCAAAGAATCTGCGTTATAAAATACAATGATTTCTTTCCACGTGTCGCCATTGGCATTGCCGGAAATCTGAAAACCAACCAAAAGAGATTTATCTGTTTCAAAGAATTGCAGATGATTCTGAATCATTTGTGTTGAGGGCATCCGAAATGCCGGATGATTTTTACGCAACTGAATCAGCTTTCTGTAATAATCAAATACATCGTAATACAAATGCTTGTTGTGCCAAACAAGCTGATTGATTGAGTCAGGCAGGTTGTAACTGTTGTGCTCATTGAATTTTGTCCTGACAAGTTCTTCTCCGGCATGCAAAAGCGGCACACCCTGAGATGTAAGCACGATGGCATTGGCAAATTTCTGAAGGTCAAGTTTATCTGTTTTACTGCAACCAATGCAGGTGTTTACAATCTTATCCCACAGACACGGGTTGTCGTGACAAGTAACGTAAGTGATTGTTTGCAAAGGATTAGCGGCATAAGGTGCTGTGGAATAATTCACTTTTTTGTAATCAATCTGCAGATGCATTGTTGAAGCCACAACACCGAATTTAATACTCTCTTCAAGGTCTTTTTTTCCTGCCATGAAACCGGAACCTTTGTTGTCCCACCATGGTCCTCTGATACCATCTCTGATATCATCGCTGAAAACGGCTACACCATTCAGGCGGCTTGCATGCGATTTCAGCGCCCTGTCTTTCTCCGGCAAAGGACTATCAGCGGCAGTCCAGCCTTCACCATAGAGAAAGATTGTTGAATCAATGGCGTGCAGTTCTTTCCTTATAAGGTTCATTGTTTCAATGTCGTGAAGTCCCATCAGGTCGAACCTGAAACCATCAATCCGATATTCCTGAACCCAGTATTTCAGCGACTCCAGCATAAATTTGCGCATCATAGGCTTTTCCGAAGCTGTTTCGTTGCCACAGGCAGAGCCATCGCTGAAAGTTCCATCCGGTCTCATTCTGAAATAATAGCCCGGAACGAGATTCTCAAATGATGACTTTCCTGCATCAAACATGTGATTGTAAACCACATCCATGATTACTCTTATGCCATTTTTGTGTAGTGCCTGAACCATCTGTTTGAACTCAGAAATACGGACGTTTCCGTCGTAAGGGTCGGTTGAATACGAACCCTCGGGCACATTGAAATTCTTTGGATCATAACCCCAGTTAAACTGGTTTTTTTCGAGACGGCTTTCATCAATTGTTGCAAAATCAAAAACCGGGAGCAGGTGTATATGGGTTATTCCCAGCTCCACAAGGTGATCTATACCAGTCTTTTGGCCTTCCGGACTGCGTGTTCCTTCTTCTGTAAAAGCCAGAAACTTCCCTTTATGCTGAATCCCTGCGCTCGGATGGACTGAAAAATCTCTCACATGAATTTCCCAAAGAACAATATCTGCAAAGCTTTTGAGTGGTGGCCTGTCAGCATTTTCCCAATCTGGGGGATTTGTTTCAGATAAATCAACGATCATACCTCTGTCGCCGTTCACTCCAACAGCTTTGGCATAAGGATCCGGCACTTCCAGCATTAGTTTATTGCCGATTTTTGCCTGATAGGTGTAATATTTATTTTTCCAATCGCCATTGAGTTCGAAGAGCCATGTGCCTTTGATATCCTTTTCCATTTGATACACATCAAGCACCTCACCTCCATGTCCTTCATTAAAAATTCTGAGTGTTACGCTTTCCGCAGCTGGCGACCAGACACGAAAACTGGTTTTTTGCGCAGTGTAATGAACCCCTAGATCTTCTCCGTCATAAACCGGGTAAATGATTGGATTTTCTTTTTTAGCGGTCGGATGATCACCGGCAATGTTCAGGCTAAGCATAGCGGTCAGAATGATTAAAAAATAGTTTCCTGTCATTTTGAATTAGTTTTAGCATTGTGTAAAAAATGGAATGTAAAGATAAAAGGATAATTCAGAGCGCTATAAAATTTTCTAACGAAAACTTTCAGCTGTCTTCATTTATTAAACAAAAGACATAAATGAACTAAATTTTTATTCTTTTCATGCAGGTCGAAGCACCAAATCATGTCTTCAAAAGCAAGGTTCAAAACCATAAAAATTTCACAAAACCGATTGCTTTCCAGCAAAATTCAGATGAATTGATTCACAGGAAATAGCCGTACTTTTGCAGCATGACAAGTAGCATCAAAAACCAAAAAGGCATTCTGGAAAAGCTAAGCATTGAAAAACTCAATGATATGCAGCTGGAAGCCCGTTCAGCCATTCATTCGAACGCCGATGTTGTATTGCTTTCTCCAACCGGAACAGGCAAAACACTCGCATATTTATTACCGATAGTCTCTGAACTTGACCGGGAATGCACCGAAGTTCAGGTGCTCATTGTTGTACCCTCGCGGGAACTTGCCATTCAGATTGAGCAGGTTACGCGCGAAATGGGCACAGGTTTCAAAGCAAATGCCGTGTATGGCGGAAGGGCTTCTTCAAAGGACAAGGCTGAACTCAAACACCGGCCTGCAATTCTCATAGGCACGCCAGGCAGAATTGCAGATCATTTGCGCAATGACACCTTTCCAACACATAAAATCAGCAGGCTCGTTCTGGACGAGTTCGATAAATCGCTCGAAGTTGGGTTCGAAGTCGAAATGAAAGAAATCGTTGAAGCATTGCCTTCAGTGAAAAAACGTTTGCTCACATCAGCTACTTTTGAGGTTCAGGTTCCCGCTTTTGTTGGACTGGAAAATCCTAAAATCGTGGATTACCTAAAAGGCGAACCAACACAGCTTACAGTTAAAACCATCGTCTCTCCGACAAAAAACAAACTGGAAACACTTGTAAAACTGATCAGTCATATAGGAAATCATCAGGGGATTATTTTCTGCAATTTCAAAGATACCATTCAGGAAGTAAGCGATTATCTTAGCGAAAACAATATCAGTCATGGCTGTTTTTTTGGAGGCATGGAACAAAAAGACAGAGAAAGAGCACTTATAAAATTCCGCAATGGCACGCATACCATCATCATTGCAACAGACCTTGCTTCGCGCGGACTCGATATACCTGAGATAAAATTCATTATCCATTATCAGCTTCCCAACAGAAGTCATGAGTTTATCCACAGAAACGGCCGCACAGCGCGCATGTTCAGTGACGGCACTGCCTATGTGATCAAATATGAAAAGGAGAACCTCCCCTATTTCATAGAAAATTCAACCATCGAAAAGCTTAAAAATGCACCGGTACCACCAGCTTCCAAGTGGACAACACTTTTCATTTCCGGCGGCAGACAAGATAAAATTTCGAAAAGCGATATTGCAGGTCTTTTCTTCAAGCAAGGCCTGCTTGGCAAAGAAGAACTGGGAACGATCGAAATTAAACTTGACTGTGCTTTTGTTTCGGTCGATGTTTCAAAGGCAGGAAATCTGATTCAAACACTTGACAACACAAAATTGAAAAATAAAAAAGTCAGAATAACTGAAATTTAGAAGGGAACTTTAAACAAAAACTAACTAAAAAAATACTTTTGCAACTAAAAAACTGATACTATGAAAAGTCCGTTGGTAACGCCTGTTACCGAAACTGAAGATAAAGATTTTCAAAACTTCATTCTCTTTTTTAATGAGACCTTGGGTTTTTGCCCGAACAGCGTTAAAACGATGTACCACCGTCCCCAGATAGCCTATGCCTTTATCGCTTTGAACAAGGCAGTTATGGAAAATAAGGGACGCGTAACAAGCGCGCTGAAAAGATTGATCGGCTATGTAAGCAGTAATGTTGCAGGTTGCCGGTATTGTCAGGCACATACAATCAGAGCTGCCGAAAGGTACGGTGCCGATGCAGAAAAAATGGAAAATATCTGGGAGTTTAAAACCCATAAGGCCTTCAGTGAAGCCGAAAGGGCAGCGCTGGAATTTGCTTTTGCAAGTTCGACAATCCCAAATACTGTGGATGATGCTATCGCCGAAAATCTGAGACTGCATTGGAATGAGGGTGAAATTGTTGAAATACTTGGTGTGATTGCACTTTTTGGTTTTTTGAACAGGTGGAACGATTCAATGGGTACCGAAATTGAAGCAGGCGCCATCGAATCAGGCGAAAAACATTTAGGCCTTCACGGATGGACAACAGGTAAACACAAATATGACCAATAACTAATCTTTTATAAAAACATCTTCAATAAGGCTATTGGGGTATGGAAGAAAAAGCAGCAAAACTTCAGGAAATTTTAGATAAAGCAGTTGACAACAAAAAAGTCTTTGGCACCTCATTCTGTGTTAAATACAAAAACGAACACTGGTTGGGTGCAAGCGGAAACCTAAATCCCGACAGCCAGTTTTTTATCGCAAGCACCTCCAAATTGTATGTCACTGCCATTATTCTGCACCTCAAATCAAAAGGCTTCCTAGACCTTGAAAATAAAATTTCAGATTTCCTTGAAGATGACATTCTGGATGGACTGATTGTCATAAACGGAACAGACTATTCCAAAGAATTAATAATCAGACATCTTCTTTCTCATACCTCAGGTCTGCCGGATTACTTTCAACAAAAAGATCATTTGGGTAATAGCCTCGAAAAAGATATTCTGAATGGAAATGATCAGTATTTCTCTTTTAAGAAAATCATTGAACACACCAAAAAACTGAAGCCTTTGTTTATCCCGGGCACCAAAGGCAAAGCCTATTATTCCGATTCCAACTTTCAATTGCTAGGCAGAATTATTGAGGTAATAACCAAAAAATCCATTTCAGAAAATTTCAAAGAATTGCTTTTCGACCCATTGGGCATGTCGAAAACTTATTTATACAGTGACATCACAGACAACAGGCCTGCCAACCTTTATTTTAAAGACAAGCAACTATTTGTCCCCAGAATAATGACTTCATTTACATCCGATGGTGGCCTTGTTTCAACAGCAGCCGAAATGATGATGTTTCTGGAGGCATTCTTTAATGGTAAATATTTTCCAAAGTCCTATTTTGAAGACCTTAAAACCTGGAACAGAATCTTCTTCCCAATGCAGTCGGGCACAGGCATACACAAATTTACACTCCTTTGGATATTCAATCCACTGGGAAGCATACCGGAGCTTATCGGGCATGCGGGGCTCTCCGGCGCATTGGCTTTTCATAGCCCTGAAAAGGATTTGTATGTCACAGGAACTGTAAATCAAATTGCTTTTCCAGACACTTCTTTCAGGTTAATGATAAAACTTATTCAAAAGACTTTGCGTTCTTAACAGGCTTCAAATGGGTATAAATATATGGACAAGATTTCCAAATCATATAACTCTGGAATTTTGTTATTTGTAAATCGCTCACAAGCAAATTTTAACTCTTTTTCGTGTTTTTCACTATAAGAGCAAATTTTGACTAATTTAGTGGTCAGTACCGTAGGAATCAAATCAAAAGATGTTGGGTTGAACTTTCATCTTAAAAATTGATAAACAAGGTTTTAATATATTTATGACATCACAACATACGATCAGTTCTTTGTTTATAAGGTGTCATCCTTTTAAATTTTGATCCTTGATACAGATTTTTAATCAGCATAAATCCGCATTTGGAAATCAGCGGAATATGCGTGCAAAAAAATATTAGCATGAAAAATTTTAAAAAACATAATATTAATCCGGAAGAAGCTGCCATCATGCGCCAAAAGGCTGAGGAGCAATTGAAATTGCGTGCAGACGTTGCGCGCAACGTCTCCACACCTGCGACTGAACCCGACATGCTGAAACTGATTCATGAGCTACAGGTTCACCAGATAGAACTGGAATTGCAAAACAAAGAGCTTGTAATAGCAAGGGAAAAGGCAGAACGGGCAGAAGATAAATTTACCAGCCTGTTTGATTTTGCACCTACGGCCTATTTTAATCTTACACCCGAAGGCAATATATCAGACCTTAATCTGGCAGGTGCCAAAATGCTGGGTAAAGAGCGCAGTAAACTGGTTAACAGCAGACTTGCTATATTTATCAGCAGCAACACAAGAGCTGTTTTCGATGATTTCTTTTTACAAGTACTTATGGGCAAAAGCCCTGCAAGCTGCGAAGTTGCCTTCGCGACCGGTAGTGACAGCACTACTTATGCCCTTTTAAGCGGCACTGTTGCCGACGATGATAAACATTGTTTGATAACAGCAGCGGATATCACCGAACGCAAGCAAGCAGAAGAGCATATCAGATTCCTGGCCCACATCACTGCTAATTCTCCGGTGATCACTGCTTATCACGACAAAGATTTAAACATGGTATGGGCGAATAAAGCTTACGAAAAAGCCACAGGATTAAGCCTTGAAGAAATTAAGGGGAGAAAGTGCTATCAGGTTTGGAATCTATCAAAACCCTGCCAAAGTTGTCCAGTATTAACAGCAATAGAAACCGGTGTAGATGCTTCACATGAATTAACCCCTGAAAACCAGGAACATTGGCCTGAAGCCCAGGGATACTGGTTGTCGCAGGCAACGCCCGTGCGGGATGCTGAGGGGATCATTATAGGCGCAATCGAATTCGCGCTTAATATCACCGAGAATAAGAAAGTTGAAAAAGAACTCCGGAAGAGTGATGAGCGGTTCCGTATTGCCCAGGATATGTCACCCGATGGATTTACGATTCTTCAACCTGTACGCGATGCTCAGAATCGCGTGATTGATTTTACCTGGATATACGAAAATGAGGCAATTGCAAGGTTGAACGGGACTGACCCTCAAAAGGTGGTGGGGCAAAGACTACTGGATTTGTTTCCCGGACACCGTGACACGCAATTTTTTAAGGCATATCAACAGGTAGCAGAATCCGGTATGTCCATAACATTAGAAGAAGGTTACGCCGGCGAATCAATGCAAAAACAAAAGTGGTTTCGCATCGTTGCCGTACCGATGGCTGAAAACATTGCAGTTCTGGTTCAGGATATCACCGCGCGAAAAGTAACTGAAAATGAGCTTCGTAAATTATCACGTATTGTTGAACAGAGCCCCTCTTCAGTTATTGTTACGGGTTTAGATGGAACTATAGAATACGTAAATCCTAAAACATTGGCAATTACCGGTTATACAAAAGAAGAACTAATCGGCAAAAACCCCCGGATATTTAATTCAGGCGAAAAACCAAAAGAAGAATACAAGCAACTTTGGTCTGAAATTTTATCGGGCAGGGAATGGACCGGGGAATTTCACAATAAAAAGAAAAACGGCAAACTGTACTGGGAATCTGCATCTATTTCGCCCATATTCAATGAAAAGCAGGAGGTCATCAATTTTGTGGCCGTAAAAGAGGATATCACAGAACGGAAAAGGTTGGAGCTCGCACACAAATTAGTGCTTGAAATTTCACATTTATCAACAAAGCATATTACTCTTTTTGACTTTCTTCAAGAAGTGCATCAAAAAATCAAGCAAATTATCCTTGCCGATAATTTTTATGTTGCCCTGTACAATGAAACAGACCATACATTTTCCTTCCCTTATCATGTGGATGAGTATGATAATTTGGAACTGAACAAGGCTTATGATTTTAGGAACAGCTATACAGACCATGTGCTTAAAACAAATCAATCACTTATTGTTACCCCTGAAAACCAACATGCAGTTGAGAAAGATGGCAGCACAAAAGAGTATGGCGATCAATTATCGGTTTGGCTGGGGGTGCCTTTTAAAACCACTGAAGGCAGCAAACCAAACGGGGTAATAGCCATTCAGGATTATCAAAATTTGGAATCATACACAGAAACTGACAAATCGATCATGGAGATTATAGCCCATTCCATTGGCAGTTTTATCGAACGGATTAAATACATTGAAGATTTGGTTCAGGCAAGGAAAAAAGCCGAAGAAAGCGACAAGCTGAAAACGGCTTTTATCAACAATATTTCGCATGAAATAAGAACCCCGCTAAATGGCATTTTGGGATTCGGACAATTCCTGATTGAACCGGATCTTTCTGAAGAAGAGCGCAGAGGATTTTTTGAACATGTAGAAAAATCAGGTAACCGCTTGATGAACACGGTTACTGATTATATGGATATGGCCATGCTGGTTTCTAATACCTTGGAGGTAAACAAAAAAGATTTTCCATTGGAAACTGCTTTTAGGAAGATAACAGAGAAAACTAAAAAGTTGTGTGCAGATAAAAACATAGAATTCAAACTTGAAATACCAAAAGAAGCCGCAGGCTTAACCGTTAATTCCGACCCTGAATTTATTCAGAAAATACTTGATAAACTGCTTGACAACGCCATTAAGTTCACAAAAGAAGGGAGCATCATATGTGGTTGTCAAATCAAAACAGAACATTTGTCGTTCTTTGTAAAGGACACCGGCAGTGGAATAGAGGAAGGTAAGCAGGATTTGATTTTTGAAGTATTCAAGCAGGCAGATACTGCCATAACACGCGGCTACGAAGGTAGCGGCCTGGGCTTAACTATCGCAAAGGGATTGGTTACATTGCTTGGTGGTGAGATTGCTGTGGCTTCAGAAAAAGGAAAAGGATCAGTATTTTCATTCACAATCCCCCTGAAAAATTCCGGCAAGTCCATTTCATCAGGTGCAGCAGACACAACTAAACCAAAAAACACTAAAAAGCCGCTCATTCTAATTGCTGAAGATGATGAGTCAAATTATGACTATCTGGCAATCGTAATTGGAAAATCAGGTTATAACCATATTCACGCTGCCAATGGGAAGGAGGCTGTAGATTTCTGCAGGCAAAACCCTGATATATCAATCGTTTTAATGGATATCAAAATGCCGCTGATGAATGGTGATGAAGCCACAAAACAGATTCGCGTATTCAGGCCTGAATTGCCCATTATCGCAACTACTGCTCATGCCCAGACAGGAGACGAATATAAACTACTTGCTGCGGGATGCAACGAGTATATAGCGAAGCCTTTCAAAAAAGAAAGACTATTGTCCTTAATAAGGCAGTATGTTGAATAGATTAAAAATAAACAATTCAGACAGCACTGTTATAGGTTGTGAGAGTATAACAGCTCATAAATCACCTTTTTGCCATTCCGATGAAAATTGTACAAAGGTTTGAGAAAACAGGTCTCTTAAATCCTTGAACATCTTTCAGGTTAATGATAAAACTTATTCAAAAGACTTTGCGTTCTTAAAGTGCTTCAAATTAGGTTTTTCCCGCAAACTCACTTTCGGCAATTAAACGCTTTACGCTTATATTCAGGCTAAAACTAATATTTGAAAATTCAGATTTTGCACTTTAAAATTCCTTAAAATTGCATTAAGAATTAAAACGCACTTTCCTGACATCAGGGTTCAGGATCTAAAATTTTGTTTCAGGGCGGTGCAACAAACCAAAAAACAAAATGCATATGATAGTAACAAAAGAAATGGGATTGATCAGGCTGTCCAATGATCAACATCTCATCCCTGCCGCAATCAGCTATGCTTCAAAGATTGCTGAAATTTCGGGTTTCTCCGCTGAAGAATGTACCAAAATTCAACTTGCAGTTGAAGAGGCATGTATGAACGTAATCAACAATTCATTTTTGCAGGAGGAGGATGCCGAATACGACATCCACTTTCTGAAAAATCTGAATAGTATTGAAATTCATATTCACGACATGGGACTTCCTTACGATCCTGAAATTGCTCCCCTTTATGACCCTTCCGCAGATTTACTGAAACAGGATTTAAGTGGACTTGGTTCGTTTCTTATCAGCAAAACAATGGATGAATATCGTTTCAACAATCTTGGTATCAAAGGCAAAGAAGTTGTTCTGATAAAATACTTTAATACGCCCAATATCGCTGAAGAATACTCAGAAACAGTTGAACCTGAAATCGTTGCGCCACCACAACCCGGACTTCCGGTTGAGCAGATTGATTTTAATATCCGATTGATGGAGACTGGTGAAGCACTCGAAATATGCCGATGCGTTTACGACTGCTATGGATATTCCTACGCCAACGAAAACATTTATTTCCCCGAACGTGTTGCCGCTATGAATCAGGAGGGCAAACTTCGCTCGGCTGTTGCAGTGACTGATGAAGGAGAGATGGGCGGTCATTTTGCACTTATTTTTTATGACAATTTACCCGCAGAAGTAGGTATTGCAGTAACAAAAAAGAAGTTTCGCGGACAAGGTTTTGCCCGTCAGCTTGGTGAATTTCTTGAGATGGAAGCACGCAAAACAGGCCTCAGAGGCTTGCAGGTGAAAGAAGTTACAGCACATCCTTACACGCAGAAATTCTGCATTAAGTTAGGCTACAAAGACTGCGGATTGCTTTTGGCACACTCTCCTAAAACACTGTCTTTTAAAGGCATTGCAGACACCCTGAAGCAAAGAAATTCTGATGTACTGGGATTTAAATATCTTGAATCTCCCGTTAAAAGACAGATTTACGCACCCTCGAAACATCAGGAAATGATCGGATTGTTGTACAATAATATTGGTGATAAAGTTGAATTTATCAGCAACGAAAATCCGGAAACATCCAATGAGCAATGCGTTATGGAAGTAAAAATCCATTCTCTCCGGTCGCTGGCCGAAATCAGCATCACTGAATATGGTCAGGACACTATACAGGTTTTACGCAATGAAATGCGAAAAATATTTGCTGACGAGATTCAGGTAATTGAAATGTATCTGAGCATGAGAGATCCGATGACGCCTTCGGTCGTTTCTCAACTCGAAACAATGGGGTTCATTTTCACTGGCATCCTGCCGGAAACATCTCAGGGCGACTCCCTGATTATGCAGTATTTCAACGGCGTACATATTGATTACAGTCAGATTGTGCTTGTGACTGATGTTGCAAAACAACTGCTTGAATATGTAAAACAACATGATCCCCACGCGAATTAATTACAACTGAACTTATTGCAGGGTTTCCTTGAAGAGCACTCATTGATACATGAGGAGTAATGAAAAAAAAATAAGAATGGTATAAATCTTTGTCTTTCAACAACAATTCTTGATCAAAAAAAAACCGGTTCAAAATGAACCGGTCTAAGTCTGATCAAAAAGCAGTCTATTTGTTTATGAGCACTTTTTGAGTTTTCTGTGATTTGTTTGCTGTTACTTTCATAAGGTAAATACCTTCACTCAAGTCAGTTACATCAATTGATTTGTTTTGCATTCCATTTGACAAACGACCAAAATTCTCATTTTTTACCATAGAGCCAATCATGTTATAAATGGAGACAGTTACTTCGCTGTCGGATAAAATATCCAATAAAATATTCACCTTTGAGGTGGCTGGATTTGGATAGAGGTTGAATGCACCTATTTGATTTTGTTCTTCAACAGAGGTAACAACTGGCAATTGTACAAGTGCTCCACCGCTTGCCAAAGCTGCATATAAACCAAAAGGCTCACCATTGTTGTTCTCAACAGGGTTTAAGAAACCTGAAGCAACTACAGTTAAAGCTTGTCCACCCAATCCAAGCGTTCCAAGTGGAGCAGCAAATGCCGCAACTGTGGTTGTACCGGTTTCATCTCTGATTGCCAATAAATAGTCTGTGGTTGTCAAACTCAGATAACCAGCGAAATTTCCATATTCAAAATTGTCGATAATTGTTCCAGCACCTACACCGATTTCTACAACATCTACAGTTGGAGCATCTGTTGAACCATGAAAAACCAACACATCAGTCAGGTTTGAAGATGCACTTGCTTCACGACCCATTGGATAAACATAAATATCAAAAGGCTTAAAAGGTGTGTAATTCTGACTATTTACCAAACCATTTGCAATGAGCACATAGGTTTCTCCATCAGCAAGGGTGTAGTTTTGTGACCAGATAGGGTTAGCCGGACTTGTGCTTCCGGGAGGCTGAATTGCGATGGTGAATTCTACTCCTGCAGGTGCGTCAATAAATGGAGTGGCTGTACGAAATGCGAAGTCAGCCAATAATTTTGTATCGTTTAACCAAACATCCACCGAAGATGCGGCAGCGTCAGCTGCATTGTGAATGACTTGCACGCGGGCTGATGGTGTATAAACAGGTAACTCAACAAGCGCTCCACCTGAAGCAAGTGCAACAAATAAGCCAAAAGGAGCACCGTTATTATTTGCAGAAGGATTCAAAAATCCTGAAGCAAGCACTGTCAATGCCTGTCCCTGAAGTCCAAGCGTAGCCAAGGGCGCTGAATAGGAAGCAACTGTTACAGTTCCGGTTTCATCTCTTACTTCAAGAACGTAGTTAGCTGTCGGCAAATTCAGGTAGCCTGCAAAATTTCCGTATTCAAAATTGTCAATAATTGTTCCTGCACCTACACCGGTTTCAACAACATCTACTGTGGGAGCATCTGTTGATCCATGGAAAACGGCCACAGCAGTTTCATTGCTGTTCGCCGCCGCCTCCAAGGCTGTTGGCAAAACATAGATATCAAAAGGTTTAAATGGTGTGTAATTCTGGTTATCGACCAAGCCATTTGCGACAAGAATATATTTACCTCCGTCGGCTAGAGTATAGTTTTGTGACCAGATAGGGTTAGCCGGACTTGTGCTTCCGGGAGGCTGAATTGCGATGGTGAATTCTACTCCTGCAGGTGCGTCAATAAATGGAGTGGCTGTGCGGAAAGCGAAGTCAGCAACTATTTTTGTGTCATTTAACCAAACATCTACTGAAGCAGCAGCGGCATCGGCGGCATTGTGAATTACTTGCACGCGGGCGGTCGGCGTGTAACTATAAACAGGTAAATCAATAAGATCTCCTCCAGAAGCTAAAGCAACATAAAGACCAAATGGAGCTCCATTGTTATTTGCTGAAGGATTCAAAAATCCTGAAGCAAGTACTGTTACTGCTTGTCCATGTAGACCAAACGTAGCGAGGGGAACAGCATATGAAGCGACTGTTACAGTACCGGTTGCATCTCTTACTTCTACAACATAATCAGCTGTAATCACATTCAAATAGTCTACAAAATTTCCGTAAGAAAGATCATCAACAATTGTTCCGGCACCCACACCAACTTCAACAATATCAACTGTTGGAGCGTCTGTTGAACCATGGAAAACAGCCAATGCAGTTTCATTGCCTGCTGTTGCTGATTCCAAAGCAGTCGGCAAAACATAGATATCGAAAGGTTTAAACGGTAAATAGTTTTGATTGTTTACCAATCCATTTGCAACAAGAATGTAAGAACCACCATCCATAAGTGTATAGTTTTGCGACCAGATTGGGTTAGCCGGACTTGTGCTACCGGGAGGTTTAATTGCGATGGTGAATTCTATTCCGGCAGGTGCATCAATAAATGGTGTGGCCGTGCGGAAAGCAAAATCAGCAATTAATTTTGTGTCGTTAAGCCAAACATCCACTACTTCAGCAGCGGCATCCGCAGAATTATGAATGACTTGCACGCGGGCTGAAGGTGTATAAGCAGGTAGCTCAACAAGCGCTCCACCAGAAGGTAAAGCAGCATAAAGACCAAATGGCGCTCCATTGCTATTTGCGGATGGATTTAAAAATCCAGATGCCAAAACTGTCAATGCTTGTCCCTGAAGACCAAGCGTAGCCAAAGGCGCTGAGTAAGCAGCAACGGTTACAGTACCGGTTTCATCTCTTACTTCGAGAACGTAATTCGCTGTTGGCAATTCAAGATATCCTGCAACATTACCGTACATCAAATTGTTTACAATCTGACCTGCGCCAACACCAGTTTCATAAATGTCAACTGTAGGAGCATCGGTAGCGCCGTGTGCAACCAGAACATCAGTGTTTGCTGCCTGAGAGGCGACCTCGCGGCCGATAGGATAAACACTTACCAAGAAAGTGGGTGAAGGGTTATAACCGGATGTGCTGATAATGCCTCCAGCAACAATAACATAGGTTTGATTCTCAGTCAGCGAAACTTGCTTTACTCTGAAGGACTGTGTCCAACTGGTACTGTTTGGCGGCGCAATGCCAATGTTAAGAAGTACACCGGCAGGTGCACTTATAAAAGGTGTAGCTGTTCTGAAAGCAAAGTTCTCGATCAGCTTGGTATTGTTCAACCATACATCAACCACAGATGCAGCTGCATCGGCAGAATTGTGAATTATCTGAACACGGGCAGTTTGAGCATTCAGGCTTGCCGTAGCAAACAAAAACGCTAATAGAAAGAAAGTGTAAATTTTTAAAGATTTCATTGTAATAGTTTTTAAAAAGTTTATTAATAGTTTTATTTGAAGCTTTCAGAAAGTCACTTAGAAAGCATTTGTATTTTCAAGACAGCTATGTTAAAGAACACCCTTATTCAATTTTTGAAAATAATTACTTTTTGTTTAATTTTAACACTTTTTTATTATACAATAAGTCATATAGGCAAAAAAATTTATGCCGGGTTGTATTCGCTTAAGCTTTCCATCAGTTTTTTTCTGCTGTAGAAAATTCTACTTTTAACAGTGCCAATTGTCAGATTCAAATCATCGGCTATTTCCTTGTACTTGTAGCCTTCGTTGTACATATCAAAAGCACGGCGAAAATCCTTATCAAGGGATTCTATTCCTTGTTTAAGTTCTTTTGTGGCAATGATTGACTCAGGATTGAACTCGGTGTCATGTGAACCTGAGTTGATATGAAACAGATTATCAGTCTGATCAATAAAAGTTTTGGTTTTCTTATTTCTGCGATAATTGTTGATGAAGATATTCTTCATGATCGTGTAAACCCATGCTTTTAGATTGGATTCGTTGACAAACTTTTCACGATAAATCAAAGCTTTCAGAAAAGTCTCCTGCAAAAGATCTTTTGCATCATCTTCATTGCCGGTTAATTGTTTGGCAAATACTTCAAGATATTTTTGAAGTCCGGTCAGTTTATAGTTAAATTCAATTGCTGTCATGATTATTTTTTGTTTAATGTTTACATGGCAAAATTAAACAAAGATTTCATTTTGTCAAGCCTTTTTGCAAAATAGTTAAACAAAAAATGTTAAACAAAAGACAACAGACTCAAGTTTAAGTACTTAAGTTTAAATAAAAAATTAAAATAATTGGGTTTATTTTAAAAAACTTGTCTTTACAAGAGTTTTTTTACGGCATTCCGGTTAAAATTGTTCATCGGTTGAAGCCCTTCATCAAGATACATAGATTCAACAAGGTCTTTATAATTCTCCAAAACTTTATGGCGGACCATTTTCATTGTTGAATTAATCATTTGATTTTGCTCGGTAAAAAGTTCTTCAGCAATAACAAAAGTTTTTGGAATCCAAATCTCTGGAAACTGATTCCGGTATGCTTCCATTTCCCTAAATCTATACAATGATTTTTGAATGGCTGATATCAGATCATCAGCGGATTTGATATTGTGTTCTTTAACTTTCTTCAATACAGCTTGCTCATCTAGGGTAATAACGGCAACAGTATATGGACGCATATCGTTATAGACCATTGTTTGTGCGATGAGGTCAGATGAATTTACAATTGCTTCTTCAATGCCTTCCGGAGAATACTTTTCGCCGTTGGCAGAAATGAGCAAAGCTTTTTGCCTGCCCACTACGACCAAAAATCCATCTTCATCAAAATATCCGAGATCGCCTGTCCAAAGCCAACCATCGCGGATTGTTGCCATAGTAGCCTCAGGGTTAAGGTAATAGCCTTTCATTACATTTTCGCCACGAATTACAATTTCCCCCTGTCTGCCTTGTGGCAAAGAATTGCCTGATTCGTCAGATATTTTGCATTCGATGCCGGGCAAGACCATCCCTGAAGTTCCAAGCTTGTGCCGGCCTGGTGTATTGGCAGAAATTATGGGTGTAGCTTCAGTGAGGCCATATCCTTGAAATACGGGAACGCCAATGGCAGCAAAAAAACGTTGCTGTGAAATATCGAGCAAGGCACCACCACCGACACAATAGCGGATGTTGTCGCCAAAAACTTTCTGAAACTTTTTAAATATGAGGTTGTAAGCAATTTTATAAATCATTCTCTTTTGCAGACTTACTTTTGGAGGCTTTCGAAATCCATCACCATAAAGCCCGATGCCAGCTTCAAGTCCTGAAGCAAACAATTTTTGAATCAAGCCACCTTTAGCTGCAACTCCTTCTTTCATTTTCAACATGAAATTACCTGTTAGCGCAGGAACTGTCAGAATAAAATGCGGATTGGCTTCTTTCAGATTGATTGGTATATTTCTTAAGGTATTTTTGCCACCTCCTCTTGCATCAACAAAATATATCGAAAGCCCTCGGACAACACTGGCATAAATACCCACAGTGTGGGCAAATGAATGGTCGAGAGGCAAAATAAGCATGAGCCGGTCGCCTTCGCTTACCTGAAAATAAGTCATGGCATCAGTACTGTTGGCATAATAATTTAAATGCGTCAGCATGATGCCTTTCGGGTTTCCAGTAGTGCCTGAGGTGTATGAAATAGTAACAACCTGATCTTCTTTGATCTCTGCATCGATGAGATCTAGCTTTTCCTTAACATCTTCAAAAACGCTCTCACCTTCAGCATACATATTTCTGAGCAACAGGATGTCGTTCTCAATATTCAGGCTACTGCTTTCAATCAAGGTTCCATGCGGTGCAATATCGTCATCAATATAGATAAGTTTGAAATCCGGGATTTCAAGTTTTTGGATAGCAAGGAGCGCTTTTTCGATCGTATTGGATGAAACGATCATTGCCTTGCACTGTGCATGGTTGAGCCTGAATAATATTTCTTCCGGAAGTAGTTTAATGCTGAGTGGCACATTAATACATCCCGCCATAAGTATCCCATATTCTGTTATAACCCAGTCGTTGCGACCTTCTGCGAGCATGGCTATTCTGTCATCAGGTTTAAATCCACTTGTAAACAGAGAAGCTGCAAAATACTCAGCCTGTTCAAGCACCTGTCCAAAGGTTTTCGAATCCCAGCCATTGTCACCTTTTTGATTCACATATGGTGTATCACCGTATTGTTTCGCTGCCTGCCGCAGCAAGTTGATTACAGTTTTTTCCATCGTTTTCCAGTTTGAAATTAGGCCGCAATTTAGCCATTTTTTTCAGTCTGGTAAAATTCAGTAAGGCATTAAAAATGTGCTGATTTTAAAAGTAAAACGCTATTAAAAGCAAAAGGAGTATTTAAAGAATCTGAATTTCTATTAAGTTAGAAGAAAAACAGAATCATTATCTATGCAAATTCTTTCAACATTCGCTTAAATTCCATTGCAGAGGAAACAGTCCGGGAGTTTTTTGGAAGACAAAAATTAATATTGGCAGCTTGAATACCACTTATAAACAACTCTTGTTCTGAAAAATATTTTGAAAGTTGATCTATATAATTTTTCAAGTCGTTCATATTAATAGCAGAAACAAAATACGTTGCTAAAAAACTGGGCTTGACTGTATCAGCAACAGAAAAAAGATCAAGAATCGGTACATTTTGCCCGAGATAAATGACTTTAAAACCATGTTTACGGGCAAGATAAAAGTATGTTAGCAGGCCTATCTCGTGTAGTTCCCATTCCGGCAGGAAAAGAATAATTTTCTTGGCGTTTGGATCAAAAACTCCCGGCAGACTGTCGATAGCAACACAAAGTTTCATCCTTATGAGATTGCTGATAAAGTGTTCCTGAGCAGGATTTATTGAGCCTGTTTGCCAAAGGACACCAACTTTCTCAAAGAAAGGATAAAGAATATGGTAGAGGGTATCTTCAAAACCAATCTTCATTATGCTCTGGTTCAATATTTTATCAAAACGCTCTTCATTGAGCTCAATCATTGAAACAACGAGGCTTTCTATCTGGCTTACATAATCTGACTCGGGTTTCACGACTTCGATAATCTTTTGATTGATTTCGTAGGTGCTCATGCTGGCAATCTTTGAAATCTTGATACCGCAGCGATTGAGGATGGAAACATTGAGCAGCTTCTTCAGATCTTCGTCGGTGTAGGAACGGATGTTTGAGTCGGAACGATCAGGGTCAACAATATTATAGCGTTTTTCCCAGATACGTAAAGTATGTGCTTTTACGTTTGTTAGTCTTTCCAGATCTTTGATTGAATATGTTGACATATCGTTTTAAGGTAATTTAGTGATGAATAAACATTCAATTTGCAGAATTGTTTTAAGATGTTAATAAATCTTTAAAAAAATAATTCAATTTGGCCTTATATGATGAGTAGCATAACTTAAGAAACAGTAAATCAATACAATTGCTGTTTTTTGGCTTATAAAAACATTTATAGGCTTCCTTTGGTTAAACAACAAAAAACCAGCAAGCCAAAAAGTTGTAATTTCGTGCAAAAATATTTGTTGATGACATTAACCCTGACAGATGTTGTGATTTTAGGCACAGGAAGAGTCGCCTTGCATCTTTGCAGGGCCTTTCATAATGCAGGAATCAATATAATACAAGTTTTTGGCCGCAGTTATGAAAAGGCCTGTTCTATTGCACAAACTGTTTCAGCAGAAGCAGTTAGCAATCCGGCTGATATTTATCCTGACGCCGCTTTGTATGTACTCTCAGTCAGTGATGATGCGATTGAAGAATTAAGCGCGGCAATGCCTTTCACGAATGGGATTGTAGTGCACACTTCCGGATTTAAAAGTATGAACGCCATTTCATCCAAATTTGCCCGCAGAGGCGTATTTTATCCGCTTCAAACCTTCTCTATGGAAAGATCGCTGGAATTTGATTCCATTCCGATTTTTATACAAGCTTCAAACGATGAGGATCAGATGGCACTTCAGCAGCTTGGTCAAAAATTAAGTAATTCAGTTCAGGCGATTGATGATCAGCAAAGACGCAGTTTGCATCTGGCTGCTGTGTTTGTTTCCAATTTCAGCAATGCCATGTATGATATAGGAGCAGCTATCGTCAAAGAATCCTCGCTGGAATTTGAATATCTCAAGCCTCTGATCATTGAAACAGCAAAGAAAGCGATTGCTGTTGGCGCCGAGGCTGCTCAAACAGGCCCTGCAAGAAGAGTCGATTATGGCACTATATCAGCACATCAGGAAATGCTGACAAATAAGTCTCAACTTGCAGCAATCTACAGTGAATTAACAGATTACATAATAAGAAGACATAATAAATATTCAAAAATGAGCAACTATAAGGCCTTATTGAACAAGGTAAACACTTTTATTTTCGATTATGACGGCGTAATGACAGATGGCGTTATCGTTATAAACAATGAGGGAGAACCTCTTAGAACAGCAAATGTGAAAGATGGATATGCGCTGCAGTTAATCCGAAAACTAGGCTATAATATTGCCGTTATATCGGGAGGAAATTCACCGTCAATGTATAAACGCTTTGAAACATTAGGGATTTCTGACGTTTTTCTGGGGGTTGGCAACAAACTCGAAGTGTTCGAAAACTATTTGAAATCTAAAAACATTTTGCCTGAACAGGTCATTTATATGGGTGACGACATCCCCGATTATTATCCAATGAAAGCCTGTGGCGTTCCCGTATGTCCTTCCGATGCCTCTGAAGAAATCAAACGAATCAGCGTGTATATAAGCCATTACCGCGGCGGTCACGGCTGTGTGCGAGATATCATAGAACAAGTGCTGAAAGTTCAGGGAAAATGGATGAACGATGAAGCACATCACTGGTAGACTAAAAAAACTAAACAAACTTTATTAAATGATCTATCTCCGACTAATTCGCTGGCCCAATTTGTTTATCATGGCGTTTACCATGATGCTCGTTCGTTATAAACTTATTTTGCCGCAACTCAGACAAGCAGGAATTGAAGTGGCTACAAGCGCCAACACTTTTATTTTTCTCGTGATAAGCGTGCTGTTGATTGCTGCCGGAGGCTTCGTCATCAACGACATCATGGATCTCAATGCTGACAAAATAAATAAGCCAAAAAAGCAATTTGTTGGCAAAGGCATCTCTGTATCTTTAGCGCTCAATCTCTATTGGACACTTACCGGAGCGGCCATCCTTTGCAGCATTTATGCGGGCTACATGGTTCAAAACTGGAGAATAAGTTTTGTAATTGTAATTATGGCAGGGCTCATGTGGTTTTACTCAAAACGCTATAAAAAAATGTTGTTGTTAGGCAATATCGTTGTTGCTTTTGCCTCGGCTATGGTGCTGCTCATTGTTTGGCTGGCAGAATTTTTTGCATTACAATCGGATGCATTTACTTTTACAAATGCTTCTCCGGTGTTCCCAATGATCACAGGAATGGTGATGGCCTATACTTTCTTTGCTTTTTTGAGCAGTATTGTTCGCGAACTTGTAAAGGATACTGAAGATATGGATGGGGATGCGCAGTTTGGTATCCAAAGCTTTCCTATTGTTTATGGTGAAGCCAATGCCAAAAATACTGCTATAGGTTTAATGGCTATATTGCTGTTAATGATAGGTTTCTGGCAGTTCATTCTTTTTCAGCAAGACTACTACAATGCTTTTCTCAGCATGTTTGTTGCGGCAACTTTTTGTGTTCTTGCAATAATAAGGCTTGCAACAGCAGCTAAAATAAAGCATTACGGACAGACCTCATTTATATTAAAATTACTCATGGTAAGTGGAATTTCATCCATGCTATTTCTTTAAATAATCTATGAATATACCAAAACTAAACGATCTTCAAATCATTCTGGCATCAAAATCGCCGCGCAGACAACAGCTGCTTGCAGGGATGGATCTGAAGTTTGATATCATGACAAAAGATGTGGATGAGTCATTTCCTGAAGATATGCCACTTGTTGACGTTGCAGAATACCTATGTAAAAAGAAAGCCACGGCATTTGAACCTAAAGAGCTCCCCGAAAACTTTCTGCTAATTACCGCCGATACCATCGTCATTGTTGAGGATAAAATCCTTAATAAACCTGCTGACAGGACAGAAGCTATTGAAATGTTGATGCAACTTTCAGGTCGCTGGCATCAGGTGGTAACAGGAATAAGTTTGCGCTGCAGCAAGAAAACAAAAGTATTTCATGAAATTTCAGATGTAAAATTCGGAACATTGAATCAAGCTGAAATTGAATGGTATGTAGATAAATACAGCCCATATGACAAAGCCGGAGCATATGGCATTCAAGAATGGATTGGCTACATTGCCATTGAGGCTGTAAATGGTTCTTTCTACAATGTGATGGGCCTTCCAACGCATCGGTTGTATACTGAACTTAAGACCTTTCTTTGCGAATGAAAAATCAAACAATTAATTAAAATGAAACAGTTTTCCAAAAGAATTATTTATTATTTTTTTCAGGGATTGTTATACATTGCACCCGTAACACTCACAATCTGGGGCATCATTGCTATCTTCGACTGGATTGACGGGCTACTGATTGACTACCTTGATGAAATACTGAAACGCCATATTCCCGGACTTGGCATATTGGTTTTGCTTTTGGCAATAACATTGATCGGCATGCTTGGATCAACACTGTTTTTTAAGCCATTCATGGTTTATTTTGATTATCTCATGACCCGTGCCCCACTCGTTAAGATCATCTATACATCGGTTAAAGACCTTGTTTCTGCTTTTGTCGGACAAAAAAAGCGCTTCAATGAACCGGTATTGGTGAAAATAGGTAAAGGCTACGATCTGGAAAAAATAGGATTCATAACCAACAAAGATTTAAGCTTCCTTGGCATACCCGAACAAAAGGTTGCCGTATATTTGCCCCACTCTTATGCCTGGTCGGGCAATCTTTTTATTGTTCCTGCCGAAAATATTAGACCTATCGATGCTTCTGCCACTGAGGTAATGAAATTCATTATTTCGGCGGGTGTCACAAATCTTGATACACAAAATGATGAATAATACCAACAAAGTGAAGCCTACAATACTCATTACAAACGACGACGGATATTTTGCACCCGGAATCAGAAAACTAATAGCCATAATGCGAAAAATTGGACGTGTTATTGTTGTATCAAGCGATCAGCCTATGTCTGGAATGGGACATGCCATTACGATCAAAACACCACTAAGACTGAAAACGGTTTGCAAAGAGCCTGAATACGAAGAATATATCTGCAACGGCACCCCTGTTGATTGCGTGAAATTGGGTGAACAGGTTGTGTTAAAAGGCAAACCCGACCTGCTTGTTTCAGGCATCAACCATGGTTCGAATGCATCCATCAATGTTATTTATTCAGGAACAATGGCAGCAGTGCTGGAAGCCTGTATTGATGGCATTCCTGCTATTGGATTCAGTTTGAACGACTACAGTCATGATGCTGATTTCAGTCATGTAGACAGCTATATTGAAAGTATTACACACAAAGTGATCAAAGAAGGACTTCCGGAAGGCATCTGTCTTAATGTAAACTTGCCGGCAATCAGCGAAAATCCCATCAAAGGCATAAAGGTTTGCAGACAATCACATGCGCGGTGGGTCGAGGAGTTTGATTCACGCCATGATCCTCGCGGGACTGAATACCATTGGCTTACCGGCCGCTTCGAAAACGATGACATTCGTGAAGATACCGACCAGATGGCACTCGAAAATAATTATGTATCGGTGGTGCCTGTGCATTATGATTTGACAGCCTACAAAGCAATCGACCTTGTGAAAGGTTGGAATTTATAAGATTCAGAAACGATAACAATGGTGATCAATGAAAAATATTTTCAACTCTGACAACTATCTCACAGGCGTAGTTTTGGCCTTGGTGCTTGCAGGAATAAGCTTCGGACTTGTTCAATTGCTCGTTTCAAGCTTTGAGACATTGCCTTACTGGCTGGCAAAACCGAAAGTTCCCTGGCTATTGCCTTTAATCCCAAATCTTATTCTGTTCAGGTTTTACATGGTGAACAAAAAACTCGACAAAACCGGAAGAGGCATCCTTCTTGTGACTTTCGCAGGTCTTTTGGCAATATTCTTTCTGGTAAACTGAAACCAAGGCGGCCCGAAATGAAATACTACATCATAGCCGGTGAAGCTTCAGGCGATCTGCATGCTTCCAACCTTATCAAAGAGATAAAGAAACTTGATGCCGGTGCAGAAATTCGTGCTTGGGGTGGCGATATGATGGAAGCACAGGGTGCAACGATTGTAAAACATTACCGCGATCTTGCATTTATGGGTTTTGCAGAAGTGCTGTTAAATCTCAAAACCATTCTCAGAAACATCAGTTTTTGCAAAAAAGACCTCCTGGAATATAAACCTGATGTGCTTATTCTGGTTGATTATCCGGGATTTAATCTACGCATTGCCGAATTTGCACATAAAAATGGAATCAAGGTACATTACTATATTTCTCCGCAGATATGGGCATGGAAGCGGGGCAGAGTGCATCTCATCAAAAGAGTTGTTGACAAAATGATGGTCATTCTTACTTTTGAAAAAGCCTTTTACAAACAATATCAAATGGATGTGGAGTTTGTCGGGCACCCTCTTCTTGATGCGCTTGACACATCCAACACTGTGAATAATGATTTCAGAAGACAAAACAAATTAAGCGAAAAGCCTGTCATTGCATTGCTCCCCGGAAGCAGAAAGCAAGAAATCTCGCGTATGCTTGGTATTATGTTGAAAATGATACCGCTTTTCCCTGATTATCAGTTTGTAATTGCCTGTGCTCCGTCCATTGAAGTAAACTTTTATGAAAATCTGATTGCAGGCAATGATGTGGCCACGGTAACAAGCCAAACATATGACCTTTTGCGCAATGCAGAGGCCGCGCTTGTTACATCAGGAACTGCAACCCTCGAAACAGCCCTGTTCAATGTTCCGGAGGTTGTTTGCTACAAAGGCAATCGTATCTCATACGAAATTGCTAAAAGATTGATCCATATAAAATACATCTCGCTTGTCAATCTTATCTTGGACAGAGAAGTCGTTAAAGAACTCATTCAAAACGAGTTAAACGAAATTAATTTGCAAAAAGAACTTCATGGTTTGCTTTTCAATATAAAGAAACGAAACGAAATTCTGACCGATTATGCCGAGCTGAAAGAAAAACTTGGTGGCAGTGGAGCTTCGGCAAGGGCAGCCACAATTGTGGTAAGTGATTTATAAAACTTAACTTCATACCTTTTGTAATTCAAAAGTTACCTTGACTTTGTTTTTCTATTTCGTTAATTTTGATACTGATTTTATAGATATATAAACAGCCCTTTTATAGACTGTTCAAAATTGTTTTTCAGAATTCCAAGTATTCAAACAATGAAAAAGCAATTCAATAAAAGAATGATCAAAGTATTATCAATCAACCTCTTATTATTAATTTCACTTAATGCCTTTGCACAATTTCCTGTGCCAACAGATTTTCAGCTCAACTACACCTATATCATGATAGAACAATCGGGCTTTTGTGAAGGGCAAGTTGTTGGAGGTCCAACTTATTGCTCTGCTTTTAGTTGGAATGCCCCTGATACAACTGGCCTACCATCACAACTTGAATTCTACAGGATTTATTATAAGATGTATTTTATGCAAGATTCTACACCTATAATAATTGCAGAGGTAAATGAAACTTTTCATGAAATGCAGATTGGTATTTTAGGTGAAATATGGGTAACAGCAGTTTATTCAAATCCGGATGGAGAATCTGAACCTTCAAATATTATCATCAACGATGATTTACCAATTTCAATCGAAGAGCAAAATAATACCAATCAGTTTCAAATCATTTATGACAGAGAAAAACATAGTCTGAATTTTTCCAGTGTTGAAAGTGACATCACAATTCGCATCTACGATTTGAATGGAAGATGCATAATTTCAACTGTTTACAATGGAAACGACATACGGCTAGTAAGGCTAAAACAAGGGCTATACATTTTGGAAGCAGGTTTACCAGATAGCAAAACAATCCATAAAAAAATCCTGTTTTAGTGAAACAAAAACACTGTTGTCTGGTTAATTTCCGAACATTTGGAGATTTTAATATCACGCTACGCTGTAGCTCATTTTCAATTCTGTTAACCTACTGACTACAAATATTTTGCTACTCTGTAGCAATTTTTTTAGCAGCATAGCTGCGTAATATTTGTAGTAAAATAATGTTAAACCAAAAAGTAAGCTCCAGAGGAGCGTAATATTACCTTTAACAATACTAGCAATGGATTCAGAATTTTATTCAAAATTCTACCGGACAACAATGAAATAAAAATTTGATGATGCGCTAACTGATCTGATTTTCTAGCCTTCAGAAATATTTTCTGTTGATTCTGGAGTCGTTTCAACGATTGCTTTTGGATCTATCTGCTCCATATCAGCATAAAACAAATCCATAACAACAATAATTGCCATGCAGGCCCACACTGGCACAGAAAGTTTATCAGTATCAAGGAAGTTATTTAGTAAACCATGCACGAAATAGCTTATCAACGCCAGTGTTGCGGTGATTGTAATCAGTCTCACCTCTCTGGTTTTTGCTCTTTTATGTGTTTTCAGTCCGGTATAGATCATTACTGCTATGATGAGAAACATAATCAACATTCCGGGCAAACCCATCTCAGCAAGTGGCCCGATATATTCGCTGTGAGCATTCCCCATGTCACCGGCATTCGTGCTGATAATAGTTTTTTCTTTTGCACGTTGAAACGGGCCATAAACAAACTGGTAAGTTCCGGGTCCCCAGCCAAAAACAGGTCTTTCATCATAAAGGCGGAAGGCCGCCTGCCAACGATTGATCCTTTCCAGATTTGATGCATCGGATGTAATATTATAGATAGACTGCACATGTTCAACAAAATCAGTGGATGAATCTTGTTTGTTTTTTTCAAGTGTGTCAATAATTTCATGTTGGAATGTGATAAGAACACCTAAAAACAAGGCAAAAGCAAAGAGAATCCATCTGAGTTTTATCCGCAATCTTATTGCCGTATAAATCAGCAATGCAGCCGCCAGACTGATCCATGCAGCCCGACTCAAGGATAAAAGTGTGGCTACTGCAAGAAGTACCGCCATACTTATGACCCAAAATCTTCTCGTATTGCTGAGGCCGGGATAAAAAACATATCCTATTGTCAAGATTAAAAACATGGCCAAAGCAGCTCCATAGGCAGTATGGTCATTGTAAAGGGGCGACATTACCCAGTGTGCGGAATTATCGCTGAATCCATAGCGGGCATGATTAATGATGGTGTAGGCGATCACAAAAATCAACGCAATATTATAGAGCCATATGAAACGGTGAACATTCGAAAATTTCCTGAATACTATTGCAGCCACAAAAAATGAAGGAACAACAAACCATAATCTTGACACAATATATTTAAGAGATACGACGGGCAATTCACTGGTGAGTGTTGTAATAAACATCCAGGCAAACATGACATAAATCGTGATACTTATTGGATGGTAAGCTACTTTTTTATCAAAATCCTTGTAGTATAAAATGTGGGCAAAAAACAAAATCATGACACCAAAGAGCAAGGGTTCAGAGGGCAATGAAATACCCAGCCCTGCTTCAAAATCTTCAAAATTGATGGAGAGCGGTGTTACAAAAGCAATCAGTAATAGGATTTTATCTAGAGAAAAAAGGAAGTAATAGAGCACCAGCAATATTATCGGCAATCCAAAGAAGTAGTATAAATCTCTTGTGACAACGAGATACATGTTTACAGCAATGAAGAAAAATGCTGCCAGATAAACCAAGGCTATTTTACTTTGTTTCGTCACAATTCAGAGACTTAGAATCTAAATTTGTTTAGCTTATTCAGTATCTTCCTGATGCATGTTGAGGATTCTGTTTTTGTTGTCAAGAAAAATGACAATCAAAGTTGAAAGCAAAAATGTTCCGAAAGCTGCAACAACAACAATAATCCAACGCACAGGAAACGCTTTTTTGTCGGAAGGAAAAGGTTTTGTGACCACTGTAGCAAAGGTGATATTTCTGTGTGCATTGGTATATGCCCAGTCATATTCAATCTTGTATTTTCCGTATTCAGCAATAAGCTCATAAAAGCGATCATTGTATTTGACCCACTCACCACCTTTTTCCTCAATGTTTTTCTTTAGTTTTATGATCTCACTTGTATTGATATTGGAGGAGTTATTGCCATCTACTGTGCGCAGGAAACCACGGGCAACCTCTCTTGATTGATTAGGATAATCGATGATGCCATATTCGGTTCGCAGCTTATAAAGATGTCTTTCAACAGAGTCAATTTCAAATTGTTTGCGTTTCAGACGTGCTCCCATGAGTTCAAGCTCTTCGCGATATTTCTTTGATTGCTCATAACGAATCACTTTGTTCATTACTGAAATGATGGAATCGGCCATTTGACTGGCAACCAGCGGGTCTTTATCCTGCACTTCAATTTGAATCGCCTCGTAAGGAGTTTTTCTGACACGAACATTCTCATAGTAATAATACTGAAGGAGCGTGTTGTAGTGTTTGTAATCAGGAGCAATTTTATAACGCTCGGCAAGGTTGAACTTATGCACCATGCTGTCCATAATGTACCTGGAGTTAAGCCATTGCAGAAGCTGTTCTGTTTCACTTTCATCGGAGTAACTACCTATATTAGAGGGATATATCACCGCGACTGAACGATATTTAGGGGTAATAAATCTTGGTCCGGAAAAGAAAACAGCCAGCAATGCAGCTATAAGCGTTATCGCCGCGAGGTGGTACCTCCAGCGAAAAGCATGCCTGACTATGGTTGTACTATTGAAAAAGTCGTTCATGATATTCAAATTGTTAACTGTTTTAGTACTTTCCTTTTTTTTCTTTGGCTTCAAATCAAATTTCATTTCAACTGATTTAAGAGAAGGCAGTTGAATAATCCTTTTTAAAGTTTTTTTTTTACTTGAATGTATCCGTGCTCTAAAAAACCAATCAGAAACAGGCTAAGAATCATGGTTGAAAATACAGTAATGACCATAATCAACCAGCGAATCGGAAATGATTTTCTTTCGGCCTCAAATGCTGATGACACAACAAATTTATGTGGCATATTCTCAGTTGCATCCACTTTAGCCTCTTCATATTTTGCCTTAATCTGTGAAAGCTGCTTTCGCTCATGCTCTAAGCCATCGCGTAACGAAACGTATGACCCGCCATAGGTTGACAATAATTCAAGTTTTTCGTAAAGTGCCTTAATCCCTATAGTATTGTTTTTTGCAAGTTCGATAGCAAGTTGCTGATTGATCATTTCAGCCTGACTTTCGTAATCATGGATACCTAGTCTTCTTATTGCGTTGAGAGAATCCTCCATCGCTTTCACTTCATCGCGCAGCTTAAAATACTCCTGTTCAACGATTTTGAATGCACGAACGGCAACGTCCTTTTGCATGACATTCATCGTTGAATCAAAGAGTTCTGCAATATCATTGGCTATATTGGAAGCAAAGGCGGGGTCTTTGTCAAGAACAGTGATTTTTACTGCCATATACTCTGTGCGGCGAAATTTGATCTTGCTTTCGTATTCTTTATAGAGTTTGGTAAAACGATAATTTGTGTTTGAAGTAAACCCGTAATGCTGCATAAGATCATATTTTTCTATGATCCTGTCGCGGATTTTATTTGAATTCAAAATCTGAAGCATACGCTCAGTTTGTTCATCTTCTCCAAACTCAAGTAAATCCTTGTTGCTGTTGAAATTTGTATTCAGGAGAACTTTGGAAATTGAATTTGTTGAGGTTGGATAAAGTATAACAGTCGATTTGAATAAGGGAGTTATAAAAAAAGGCGTGCTAAATATGTAAGCAAAAATCGCAGAAACAAAAGCAATGATGATGAAAGGCTTTTTGTACTTTGCAATAATATCAACTAAACTAAAATAGTTCATCTCGGTCCCGTCAGGTTTTTGCATATTCAGATCCTGTTAATAAAGGGTGTCAAAATTAGAAAAATATTTCGCATATTCACAGAAAAACCATCATTTGAGGTGCAAAATTTATTTAATCTGAATGGAATACCTCTCAACCTCATCTTAAAAGAGGTTTCATGAATTGAAAAAATCGGGATAGGTGAATGAAAAATCACTTTTTAACATGTCCGTAAGCAGAAGTAATTAAGACAAGAATGCTTTTGATTTCTATCATTTTGGTTACAAAAACCAGGATAAAACCAAAAATCAAGGCTGATAAGAAATTAATTATCCAATGAAACGGCATGAAGACTGAACCCATTGCGCTTGCAAACAGCAGAATGGAAAAAGCAGCGACTCTGAAATAGAATACTTTACCAAAACGCAGATTAAATATTTTTCGGGCTATAAAGAGCTGGATAACAGCTGTTACAAATTGCACTGTAAAACTTGACCATGCAGCACCCATAGCTTCAAAACCTGGAATAAGTATAAAATTCATCCCGACATTGATCACAACACCAGCTCCTGCAACGATGTTGAGGATCGCCAGATTTCCATTGGCCGTTAAAAGCGTTCCGAAAATGTAAGTGCAGGAAACAGAAACAAAACTTCCCATAAGAACACGGAAAACAGCTGCAGACTCTTCAATCCGCAGGTTAAAAGCCAACAAATCTTCGCCATCACGCAAACCATAAAGCAACTCCATAAGTTCTCTGCTGTAGGCCAGAGACAAAGCTGCAACAAGCATCGACATTGAAAAAATGATGCTGAAAGACAGTTTAACAAGCTGATTGACGGATTCTCTCTTTTTTATCATTGAGGCAAACATCGGTAGCAGCAGCACCGAAAAAAGCAACGAAATATTGTTTCCTGCATCAAGTAGCCTGAAGGCTTTGCCATAAATACCAGTTTGAACAAAACCTGTTTCAGCCGGAAGCAACCGCTCAATCAAAACAGGTTCGAGCCTGTTGTAGAAACTCATCAATAATACAAGAAGCGCATAAGGAAGACTTTTTCTGATGATGGCCAGCATAAACGGCCATTGAAATGAAGGCAAAATGCGCCCTGCATGTTTTATAACAAAAACAAATGCTGCTATCAGCGTAATTATATAGGCTGCTGTTTGCGCATATACAAACCATTCAATTTGAAAAGGGCCTGTAACAAAGCCCGACCAAAGCAGAAAGCTGCATATAAGAATCATCAGCAAACGGTCGAGGATGGAGAAAATACTGTCAACTTTGAACAACAGCAGCCCGGAGATATTAGATCTGAGATATAGAATGAAAGACAGCAAAACTTGATTGAAAGCAACCCAGCCAAGAAGTTTAAGCTGTGCCCCATCATAACCGATCAAAATTCCGATGCCAAAAATTACAGCAGCATACAGAAGGGATAAAAGCATTTTTAAACCTGCGATGCCCGCAAAATATTTGCTGAGTAGCTGATTGTTTTGCGCAATATTTCTGTTGTTGTAGTTGGTTATACCAAGGTCGAGAAGAATGTAAAACAGAAATGAATAGCTGTAAATGGATAGAAAAAAACCATAAGTACCATCGCCGACAGAATTTTGTACAGCACGGTCAATACCTAAAATCCAAAAGGGTTTTATCAGCAGATTGAGAGATAGAAGTAATGCCAGATTTCTTATAAAACGCCTCTGCATAGCTATGGTGCTAAAGATTTCGGCTAAGGTATAAAAAAGAAGTTTTGGGTATTATGTTTCTCAGGTTTATAATCAACAAGCTGGTCTTTTTGAAGAACCCTGATAGAATATCCCAATGAATTCATTAATTTGAAACAGTTTTGGCGGTTTTCATTTTCCCATAACTCAGTATAAATCAAAGGTTTAAACTTTGATATAATTCCTTCACCACCCTGAAGCACGAAATACTCAAAATTTTCTACATCTAGCTTAATGGCTGAAAGTTTCATTCCACCATTTTTCAATTCAACACAATCATCTAACTTAAGGATAGGAACTTTCACCGAATTGCCTTCATTAAACTCCGTAATCGTATCGTGCATAACATGGCTCAAACCCTGCATTTTAACGTTATCCAACACTGGCATCACCATTTCGACTTTTCCCGATTGATTGCCAAGTGCTTTTTCGACAACTTTCACGTTTTTGAGGCGGTAAAAATTCAGCACCCTCTTAAGAGTTTTAATATTCTGAGGCATTGGCTCGAATGAAATAATCTTTGAGGCAGGAAGCTTTTTACCGAGCCATACCGACATAATGCCAATATTCGCACCAATATCAAGCACGGTTGTGCCATCGGGTATGAGTTTGAGAAACTTAAGGAAATCGCGTTCCTTTCTGTTCCAGCGCAATGTATGAATGATAAAAAGAGAAAAGAGAAACAAGTAATTGTCGAATCCCAGCAGCCTTTGAAGTATCTTTTTTACCTTCGACTTCATAATAATTTCGGATATTTGCCGCAAAGTTATGACTTATTCTGCATAGCTTAACCGAAAAATCACAACATTGAAGATTGCAGTCAACACACGGCTTCTCATTCGTAACAAACTTGAAGGCATAGGATGGTTTTCTTACGAGACACTCCGAAGGATTACACAATCACATCCTGAAGTGGATTTCTACTTTATTTTCGACAGGAAACCTGACCCCACATTTCTTTTCGGAAAGAATGTAACTCCTGTAGTTGTTTCACCACTGGCGCGACATCCGTTTTTATTTGTTATTTGGTTTGAGTGGTCAATCATGCGTGTTTTGAAGCGCATCAAGCCGGATTTATTTCTTTCTCCCGACGGTTATCTGAGCTTGTCAACCAATGTGCCGTCATTGGCGGTAATGCACGACCTTAATTTTGAACATTTTCCGGAAGACCTGCCATGGTTGGTGAGGTTATATTACAGGTTTTTCTTTCCGCGTTTTGCCCAAAAGGCAAAAAGAATTGCAACAGTTTCCAACTTTTCCAAAGAAGATATCATCACACAATATAAGGTAAAACCTGACAAAATTGATGTTGTTTACAATGGTGCCAACGAAATGTTTATGCCATTGTGTAAGGAAATCATTGCTCAGACCAGAACAAAATTTACCGGAGGGCATCCCTATTTTCTATTTGTAGGTTCACTGCATCCGCGTAAAAATCTTGCACGTCTTTTTCAGGCTTTTGATCTTTTTCGCAGCAACAATAATTCTGAGATCAAGTTACTTGTAGCTGGCGAAAAAAAATGGTGGACAACGACAATCCGAAAAGCCTACGAGGAAATGATTCATAAAGATGAAATTATTTTTTGCGGACGGCTAAACAGCAGCGATTTGCATCATGTTACAGCATCAGCATTAGCGATCACATATGTATCATATTTTGAGGGCTTTGGCATTCCAATCATTGAAGCTTACCGCTGTGGCGTGCCCGTTATCACGTCAAATATCACTTCGATGCCTGAGGTGGCCGGGGATGCTGCGCTGCTATGCGATCCATATGATATCGCTTCAATTGCTGCGGCCATGGAACGCATGTCATCGGATTGCGATTTACGCACCGAATTGATCAAAAAGGGCCTTGAAAGAGCAAAGGTATTTACCTGGGATGGCGCTGCTGAAAGACTTTGGGAGAGTATTTTAAAAGCAATAAAAGAATAAAAAAGCAAAAAGATGAATATACTTATATTGGGTTCAGGAGGTCGCGAACATGCTATGGCCTGGAAGCTGAAGCAAAGCAAAAAAGTGAATAAAATCTTTATTGCTCCCGGCAATGCCGGAACAAATGCTGTTGGACAAAACCTGCCCGTTGATACAGACGATTTTGAGCAAATAAAGAAAGTCTGCATCGAAAACAGCATCGACCTGCTTGTTGTTGGCCCTGAGGTACCCCTTGTAAAAGGCATTGCAGACTATTTCCTGAACGATGCTATCCTTAAAACAATCCCTGTGATTGGCCCAGTAAGCAAAGGCGCAATGCTTGAAGGCAGCAAGGCTTTTGCTAAAGACTTCATGTTGAAATATGGCATTCCAACTGCGGGATACCTAAGTGTAACAGCACAAAATCTGGATGAGGGCGTTTCATTTCTAAAAAAACTTAAAGCTCCATACGTTCTAAAGGCGGACGGGCTTGCTGCCGGAAAAGGCGTCTTGATACTTCATTCACTTTCGGAGGCCGAGCGTGAATTAAAGGAAATGATAAATGGCAAATTTGGCAAAGCATCGGCTCAGGTGGTTATCGAAGAATTTTTGACTGGAATAGAACTATCAGCATTTGTAATCACAGACGGTATTTCGTATAAAATACTTCCTTCGGCAAAAGATTATAAACGAATAGGCGAAGATGACACAGGCCCAAATACGGGAGGCATGGGGGCTGTTTCGCCAGTAGTTTTTGCTGACAAAAAGTTTATGGATAAAGTCGAAGAACGCATCATCATACCAACAATAAACGGTCTTACAAAAGAAAAAATTGACTACAGAGGTTTTATTTTTGTTGGCATTATGAATGTAAATGGCGACCCCTTTGTGATTGAATACAATGTAAGATTGGGAGATCCGGAGGCCGAGTGTATTCTTCCGCGATTGAAATCTGACTTTGCAGAAATGCTTAAGGCCTGCGCAAACCAACAACTTTCAGACTATCGGATGGAAACAGATGACCGTTGTGCGGTAACAGTTATGTTGGTTTCGGGAGGATATCCGGGAGAATTTATGAAAGGAAAAACAATCAGTGGCCTTAAAGAAGTAAGTGACTGCATTGTTTTTCATGCAGGCACAACCATTGATTTTAATTATGAAACTATCAAAACTTCAGGCGGACGTGTGATAGCAGTAACTGCCCTTGACTTTTCAATTGAAGGTGCAAAACGTACTGCCACAGCCAATGCTGAAAAAATCAATTATGAAGGACGATACTTCAGAAAAGACATTGCAAATGATTTAATAAATTACAGAATAATTTAAGGTTTAACATGCTGATCAGATTTTTCAGGTCCAGTTTTCTCATACAATATATCGCACTGGTTTTATTGGCTGTGTTGCTATGGTTTCCGGCATTTATAAACCCTGCGCTGCCTGCAAACATTTCAGATGGATACAGCCCGCTTTATCAGCTTTTCTATCCATTTTTCAGCACCTGGCCTTTCGTCACAACACTCATTGCATTTCTTCTGATGCTTTTTCAAGCCTTCTATTTTAACGACTTTCTTGCATCGAATCACCTCGTTGGAAGGGCTTCTTCGTCAGGAGCGCTGGTCTTCATTCTGCTCATGAGCCTCAGTCCGCAGCAAAGTTCAATGTATCCATTGCTTTTAGCAATGCCACTGATTCTGGCAGCTATGAAAACGCTGTTTTTAATGTACGACACCAATGAAAATGAATTCAACATTTTTAATGCTTCTCTATATGTTTCATTGGCATCACTGATCTATTTTCCACTGATTATACTTGTTGGGTGGCTCTACTTTTCGCTTTTTATTCTCAGAATTTCAAAATTGCGCGAATGGATCATTCCTCTTATAGGAATTGTTCTACCCTACTTTTTTCTTGCTGTCATTTATTTCATGAAAAATGTATTCATAAGTAAATTTCAATCTTTTGGCAGGCTCCCTGAAAACATTTTGCCAGTTCCTCAGCTACCTCCCGGAGTTTTGCTTATTTTGATATTATTGGTGCTTTTATTGATCACTTTTCAGGCGCTAAGTGTCATATATGGAGCACGTTCCGATCGCAATATTGCCAACCGCAAAAGGAAGGCGATAACAAATGCGCTGATGTTTTTTTCGATATCTATGCTATTTTACAAATGGTCAGATCCGATGCAGCATGCTCTGATTTTGCTACCCGCATCAGTATATCTGGCGCATTCACATATGCTGATTAAGCGATTTTTCTGGCCGCAATTACTATTAATTGTGCTGATGTTATTAAGTTTAGCACTGCATTATTCGACATTAACAGCGTGAGCGAACTAAAGATATACGGCTCTGTTGTGCTGCATCAAGCTGGCTGTGATGAAGCAGGAAGAGGCTGTCTTGCAGGACCTGTAGTTGCTGCAGGGGTAATTCTTCCCCTTGATTTCGATCACGAATTTTTGAATGATTCAAAGAAAGTGTCCCCAAAAAAGAGAAGCATTCTGCGGAATTTGATCTTTGAAAATGCCATTTCCTGGGCTATTGGCATGGCATCGGTTGAGGAAATAGACGAAATCAATATTTTAAATGCTTCTTTTCTAGCAATGCACAGAGCTATTAACGCATTGGAAAAGAGGCCAGAACTTTTATTGATTGACGGAAACAGATTCAAACCTTATGAAAATATTCCGCATAAGTGCATAATCGGTGGAGATGCCATTTACCGATCCATTGCCGCAGCATCAATTCTTGCCAAAACAGAACGTGATCTGATAATGGAAAAACTGGATGTTGATTATCCATCCTATAACTGGAAACAAAACAAGGGTTATCCAACATTTGAGCACCGTTTGGCAATTATGAAGAATGGCATGAGCCCCCATCACCGGCGGTCATTCAGCATGGGAAAGCAGCTGAGGCTTGATATACTTTGATCTTTTTTTTTACTTCATGTAAATGACGTACTTCTTTTGTTTATTTTTGAACCTGTCAGATGAATTTGAAGTCGAAGCAATAAAAATTGCAGGACTTTAATAGTAAAAGAACAAATGCCAGCTACCTTTTGGGGTTTTCAAAAATTGAAACAATGAAGTACAGGACTTTTATAATAGTTTTGATAATACTTGGTTTAGGTGTTGTCGCATATATTTATTATAATCCTTTTGAACCGAAGAAGCGTGATCTTTTTGACGCCATTCCAATAGGCTCATCCATTGTTTTTGAATCGAATCAGACTGGAATCTTGTGGCGGAAAATCCAAAACGAAACATCTTTCAACAAGGCTTTGGAAGAAATTGACTTTTTCAAAAAGTTTAAATGGCAGCTAAGTATTCTGGACAGCTTGCTGGGTTCATCTGGAGAAGCGTTTTTTAAAGAAATAGAAGGCCAAAAGATGATTTTATCGCTTGTGAAAAGCGGAGGTACGACCGGATTTGTATTTGCTTCCGAAACCGGCAACGCCTTAAAAATATATGAAATTCCTCACCTTGCTGCAAAAACATTTGGACAAAGGCTTCAGGTAGTTGACAAAAAAATCGGGAATTATAAAACTGCCATATTAATCGATAAGCAGCATGGTGTTCAATTCAATTACTGTTTAATAGACGGTGTTTTTATTGGGAGCTTCGAAAAGGAATTGCTCGAACTTGCTTTGATTCAACTTGACTCAAAATACAGCCTTTTAAATGATAGTGCATTTGTCAAAGTTCGCAACACAAGAGGAAGCCTTGTTGACGGTTATCTATATGTAAAACCTTCGCGCTTTGCTGAAATTACAGCAAACAATACTGTTGAAAAATATAAGAACAGGACAAAAGAAACCATTCAACTTATTGGTAGCTGGACAGCCCTTGATCTTGTTGTCAAGCAAAACGAAGTCCTTTTGAATGGCTTTACAATTCCTGAATCATCAGGCAGTTTTGCAGCACTGAAAGATCAGAAAGCTGTTGAATTAAAGCTCCTTAATACCCTTCCATACAACACAAGGCTGTTCTTACATTTTGGTATGAGCGATTACGCTTTATATCATTCAAAAACTGTCAATCAGGAAAAACTGGATTTGCTTTCGACAAGTTTGGGTGTCGATTTTAAGCAAAGTTTAATTCCAGAGATTAATGCTGAAATTGCGTTGGCTTACAAACAAGGTTCAGGCACAGATGATGTTTTTATTGCCGCCAGAATAAAAGACCAGGAGATTGTTTCATCAATATTGAAGAGACTTGTGACAGTTACAGGTGGAAAAACTCAGGTTGAAAAAACCAATATTTCTTTTATCAATGCCAAAGGACTGCCAGCAGTTTTGTTTGGAGAAGCATTTAGTCCGGTCGAAAATTTCTATTATGTTTTTATGGATGAATACCTGCTTATTGCCAATGATTCCTATGTTTTAGAAGATATTGAGAGGTTAGTAAAAAGAGGCAGAACACTTAAGGGCAACGACAATTTCAGTCGGTTTGCCAACAATCTGAGCGATGAATCAAATATTTTACTTTACAGCAATATCCGCGAAGGCTTTAACCTTCTCTCACGTTTTGTTGATTCAAAAATGCTTTTTCATTTAAACCGCAACCAAAAAGTTGTGCGCGAGTTTGAAGCTTTTGCCCTTCAGTTAAGTGCTTCAGACAAGCTTGTTTATACAAGTTTTGTTTTAAAATACAACCCAGACTACAAGGAAGAAAGCCTTATCAGCTGGAAAACACAGCTCGATGCGCCAATGATTTTGAAACCATTTATTGTGAATGACCATCAGGCGAAAAGCAAGAATATAGTTGTTTTCGACAAGGAAAACAGGATGTATCTCATTTCAGCTGACGGACAAATTCTGTGGAAAAAACAACTCAGCGAAACACCGATGAGCGAGGTTTTCGTAGTGGATCATTATAAAAACGGCAAGCTTCAGTATCTTTTCAATACAGCAAACAACATTCACCTGATCGATAGAAACGGAAATAATGTCGGCAATTTTCCAGTTAGATTAAAGTCTCAGGCTACCAATGGAATTTCCGTTTTTGATTATGAAAACAAAAAAGATTATCGCATACTTGTTTGTGGAGCTGACAGGATTATTTACAATTTTGGTCTGAATGGAAAGGAAATTGCAGATTGGGAGAAGCCGCGAACAACCGATATTGTTACAAAACCAGTTGAAAGGCTGCTTGCCGGAAACCTCGACTATATCATCACAACAGATGCTAAAGGCGATATCAGAATTATCGACCGCAGAGGAAGATTGAGAATAAGTCCGAGGGGTGAGATAAACAAAAGTCTGAATGCAGATTTCTATATCAACCGCACAAACTCCAGAGGTGTTCTTCTCACAACCAACAAAATCGGGCATTTGCTATACGTAAGTGGAACGGGAGCTCTCGCCACCACAGATTTCGGAAACTATAGTGCCGAGCATTTCTTCTTGTATGAGGATTTTTCACAAAACCGATCGTTGGATTTCATTTATCTTGATGGTGCAGACCTAAAGATTTTCGACCGCTTCAAAACGCTCATTTTCAGTCATAAATTCAAAAATACCATCCATACAAAACCGGTATTTTTTAACATTGACGCCAGAAAGCGACTTCTTGGGGTTGTTGATGAGGCAGCCAAAGAAATATATCTGATCGACAAGGATGGAAAGATGATTATTGGATCAGGGCTTACAGGTAATACACCTTTCGCGGTTGAGAGTCTTTATTCAAATGAAGAGATAAATCTGATTACAGGAAATGAAAACATGCTCATTAACTATCAAATATATTGACAGTTAAGTTCAATGTGTTTATTATATTTTTATCAAAGCCCATTTTCCTTTCAACAAATAGAGCCATGAGAAAGACGTGAGGAGAAGACCATAAACGATTTCTGAAGTCCAGGCCATAGTAACGTTGGCGCCAAAGAAATTGATGAGCACATATACATAAGCAATATAAATCAGGAGTACCAAAAGTTCAATAAGGAAAGAAACATTTGTTTTCCCTGTACCCATAACGCCATTGAAAAACACGAAGCCAGATGCAAGAAAGATGGAGCTCAAACTAACCACTTTCAACACCGGGATACTATTCAAAATCAGGTCAGGGTCATTTGTGTAAATACGCAAAATCGCTTCAGGAACTGCCTGACTCAGCAAAACAAGCAAACCAACGCTTGCCATAGCCATCAACACAATTCGCTTTATCAACAAGAATACAAAATCCTGCTTTCGCATGCCTATCAGGTAGCTAACCATTGAATTTGCAGCAGATGCAAAGCCCCAGATCGGAATCATCAGCACAATATAAACGCTTCTTATAATATTGGAAATTGCAAGCGCCTGCTCACCAAGCTTTTCAACGATGAGAAAGAAAGCAAACCACACACTAAGCGATAAAAAATTTTGAAGCATTATTGGATAGGCCAGCTGAAAGTTTCGAATAAATAGTCCCTTGTCATACTTCTCAAAAGAAAACAGACTGAATTTTTCATGATGGTTTTTGTATAAAACATACCCATAGAGATAAACAACTGCCACAAATTCAGCAATCGTTGAAGCTAAAGCGGCGCCTTTAATACCCATTTCTGGCAAGCCCAATTTCCCAAAAATAAGACCATAATCGAGAATGATATTCACAACAGCCATCACAACTGTGCTCCATGTAATCACCTGGGTTTGCGAAATACCGATGTAAAATGACCGAAACAAAACCTGAGCCACAGCAAAGAAAATACCATACATCCTATAATCAAGAAACTCAACTGAAGCTTGAAAAATCTGATCGGAATCTATTACAGCTCTCAAAATTGGAGCAGAAAAAAAGTACAATATCAAAAATGAAAACACCGATAAAGGAAGCATAAAATAGATGGCATGATCAAATGTTTTACCAATCATGTGGCTGTTTCCTTCGCCATTACGACGGGAAATTATGATCTGAGTGCCGGTGCCGAAGCCCAAAGCCAACATAAAAAGTACAAAATAAAACATCCCTCCAAGTGCGGAAGCGCCCAGCTCAACTTCCCCTACCCTGCCCAAAAATGCAGTATCGGTGACATTGATCAGATTTTGAGCTACACTGCCAAGAATGATCGGGTAGGCAATGCTCCAGATGCGTTTATATGAGATATTGATTTCCACTTGGATAAAAAACTAGCCGGCAAAGTTACATCCAATCTTTATGCAACTAGATGAATTTTTCAGATCAATTTTATTGTCTGTTAAAGCATCTGCCAAACAATTGCGGCTCTGTCTTGTTATATAAAAGCTGAGGTAAAAATTGCATCAATACAAATCAAGAGATAATGCTTTTTTAAACCATCAGCTGTAGAATTAAAACAAATATCTATGAAAATCATTATTGCAGGCGCAACAGGTCTTATAGGAGAGGCACTTGTTAAACGCCTGGCTGGTAAACATGAGTTGGTAATTTTTACACGTGACGTGCCGGCAGCCAGAATAAAATTCTATGGTGCAGGAATTCATTTTGCCGATTGGCACCAACCGCCTTCACACCTGGCTGCTTTGATAGACGGAAGTCAGGCATTGATCAACCTTGCAGGCACAGGTATTGGTGATGAACGTTGGACAGAAAGCAGAAAAGAGTCCATTTTGGGAAGCAGGACGCAAACTGTTGAAGCATTATATAAGCTGCTGAAAGCGGCTGAAATAAAACTAGAAGTAACTATACAAGCCTCTGCTGTTGGTTTTTATGGTTTCGATAATAACAAATCATTCACAGAGAACGATGATGCAGGAAAAGGATTCCTGGCTGAAGTGAGCCAAAAATGGGAAAATGCGGCTGCTCATCTGAAAGAAATTTCTGAAAGACTGGTAATAATTCGCAGTGGCGTTGTGATGGCCCGGGATGGCGGTGCTTTACCAAAAATGGTACTACCATTCAAATTCTTTGCAGGAGGAAGGCTAGGCAGTGGCAAGCAATGGGTTTCGTGGATAGATATCGAAGATGAGGTTGAGGCAATTCTGTTTTTGCTACAAAATAACACGAGCAACGGGATTTATAACCTTACTGCCCCAAATCCAGTGCAGCAAAAAGTTCTGGCAAAAGCCATAGGAAATGCACTAAAAAGACCTTCATGGATGCCGGTTCCTGATTTCGCCTTAAAAATGTTGCTGGGAAAAATGGGAGACGAATTGTTGATTCAAGGGACAAAAGCTATTCCACAACGACTTCTTGAAGAAGGTTTTACATTTCATTTTGAGCACATACATGATTCCATGAATGAAAACCTCAGATCATAAACAATACTGTAAGCAATTGATATAAACTATACTTCGAAAGGAAATCAAAAACTGATGGCCTCTGTTTTTCCAGATTTGAAAAACAGAGGCCATTGGTTTTTTAAAAAGGGCTAAAGTTGTATTATGAATAGAATTCCAATTTATACCAAAGTGAATTATAGATGAATCCAAAAGCTGTAATGGTATAATGCCGATGGAAAGAAATGTTAGGCCAATTGAGTGAGCGATAATTGGACTATTACATTTCTCCTTTCGGTATTACAAACCAATAATTACTTCGTCAGCATTATAGTGCCTCTTTTTGTAATAACTTGATTGTTAACTTCAAATGTAATCTGATAAAAATACGCGCCGGCACTACTTAGATCTGAATTGTTCAGCTTTATATTGTGTATGCCTGCAGACTGCATTTCATCTGCCAAAAGCTTCACTTGCTGTCCCAGATGATTAAACACTTTTACCCTTACTTTTCCTGCTTTGGACAATGTGTATTGAATATTGGTCTGGTCTTTGAAAGGATTTGGAAATACATTGTGTAAAAGTTCAAGTTCGCTCAGCGCATTTACCGCAGTTGGAGAGGTTTCAATATAATTTGCAGTTAAAAAAACATCATTCAACACACTGGCTGATTTATCCGAAAACTCCGTTCCTGGAAGCATTTCGAGGTAATTAATCCCAACAGAAATATCATTCAGAATCTTTACTTTCAATGCCAAAATCTGATCATTTTGAATGAAGTTTCTTCCTTCCTCATCAATCCATACAGCCTTGACCACGCCATTCTTGTGATCGATATTGAAGATTTCGAATCCAATAACATCAAGCACTTCAAGAAGGTTGCTGTTATAACTGATTTCGAGTGAGGAAGCAGCAATTTCTACATTATCCTTTATTCTCACAGGAATCAGTATTTCATCACCAACACTTGCAGCGATAACTCCTTCAAAACTTATGTCTGAAAGGGATTTTGCAGGATTTCCAGGATTGTAGGAAGCGTTTAAATCGCCTGTGGCAACCAAATAGATGTTAAAAATGTTTGTTCCTGTTTCTATCTGTGGCAATTGTGCTTCATAAAATACTGAAGTGGCCTGTGAGGCTGCCATGTAAATCCCGTTAGGAACAAAAAACATATCTGGTGCAACCGGATAAGCCATTTCATTAAGCATCGTCATCTTCTTCCCTGCAATCTGGAAATTGTGTCTTCCACCGGGGAAAGGTATTGTCAGTGGATCATCAACCGACCGGTAAAGAAGGATAAGTGCATCCAATGAGGTAATACTTGTGCTGTTGTTTGCATCGGCAACCTGTCTGAAGAAAGGCGTATAGCCACTCTCACCGGCCGGACGAATCCAAGGGAAAGCGCTTAGTACAGGATTCTCAACTACCATATAGCTTACAATCAGTGCATCCAGCGCTGTAACACCTCCCCAATTATTCCATGCCCATGTCTGACCAATTAAGTTATTAGTGGTTTCTTCCCAAATACGCATGGTATAACTTTTTCCTGATTCAAGGCCATTAAAACTAAAAGGTAAGTCTTCAATAAGCTGCTGAGGAGCACTTGCCGGAACAAGTCCGTCAAAAATCTGTAAATAAAAAGCACCATCAGTATAAGGTGTTGGTATTTGTGTTTCAACATTATTGAAATAGGCCAGTTTTCCTGCGAGTGTATTGCCAGCGCTGAAATTTGCCTTAATTATCGGATTACAGCTTGAAACAATTAAGTTGAAAGATGTGTTTGTTGACAGCACCTCATCCAAATTATTTGTCCAGTTCACAAAAAACCATCCATCTTCAGCTTCTGCAGTCAAAAGAACTGATTGTCCGATGATTGGTGTGCCACTATAGGATGCAGTTCCAGCTGCTGACGGGTTTGCTGTAACCGATAGCACCACTGGGTTTACTGTCATCGCTATCACATTGGAAGTGGCCGGATTTCCGGTGATACAAGCAAGGGAAGAGGTCATCACAACCTGAATCTGATCATTGTTGTTGGGAACATAAGTGAAAGCACTGTTATTGGTTCCGGCATTTTGGCCGTTAACTTTCCATTGAAATGCGGGTGTTGCGCCACCATTTTCAGGGAATGCCGTGAAGGTCACAGAAGTGCCCTGACAAATGCTGTTTTGTGTTGCCGAAATACTCACGCCGGCCGGAAGGCTGTTGCTGACTGTCATAGCTATGACATTCGATGAAGCCGGATTTCCCGTGACGCAAGTAAGGGATGAAGTCATAACCACCTGAACCTGATCACCATCCAAAGGTGTATAATTAAAGATACTGTTATTCGTTCCCGCATTTTGGCCGTTGACTTTCCATTGATACGAAGGCGATGCGCCTCCATTTTCAGGGAAGGCCGTGAAGGTGACAGAAGTGCCCTGGCAAATGCTGTTTTGTGTTGCCGAAATACTCACGCCGGCCGGAAGGCTGTTGCTGACTGTCATAGCTATGACATTCGATGAAGCCGGATTTCCCGTGACGCAAGTAAGGGATGAAGTCATAACCACCTGAACCTGATCACCATCCAAAGGTGTATAATTAAAGATACTGTTATTCGTTCCCGCATTTTGGCCGTTGACTTTCCATTGATAAGAAGGCGATGCGCCTCCATTTTCAGGGAAGGCTGTGAAGGTGACAGAAGTGCCCTGGCAAACGCTGTTTTGTGTTGCCGAAATGCTCACACCGGCCGGAAGGCTTGTGCTTACTGTCATGGCAATGGCATTTGATGAAGCCGGATTTCCCGTGACGCAAGTAAGAGATGAAGTCATAACCACCTGAACCTGATCACCATCTGCAGGGATGTAGGAAAAGTTAGGGCTATTGATTCCATCTTGCTGACCGTTAACCAACCATTGATAAAAGGGATTTGATCCCTGATTGGATGGGGTGGCAATAAAACTGACCTGAGTGCCCGAACATACATTACTGGAAGTGACGGAAATGACAACTTCAGGAGTGAGTGCCTGAATTTCGGTTATAACTACTTGACCGTCCATATTAATGCTTCCGGAGTTATTGTATGCAATAACAGTATAGAAGCCGAACGGTAGATTCATCCATGAAATAGAACTACCATTGCCAATTACAACTGAACCATAAGGAATTTCATTACGCAACAGCTGATAGGTTGCATTTATTTCAGATCCACTTAAGGTTGCAATTATGCCGCTTTCAGGCAAGTTTGAGCAATAGCTACCACCTCCACTTAGCAAAAATATGGTGGGATATAAACGCTCAGTGGTAAACATTCCAGCATTGCTCCAAACACTGAGCACACTTCCTGGACATACAGATCTGATGTAAAAACTATAATCAGTAAAGGGAGTTAATCCTGCTAATAAATAGGGATTTGAAGTAATACCAGTAATTAATAATCCTTCAGTTTCAGGGTTAAATCCTGCCAGCCCATATTTTAATTCCCAAAGTGAAGTTCCTTGAGCAGCTAACCAACCCAATGAGGCACTCTCATGCGTAATATTGTTTACGGTAAGTCCTGTAGGAGGGCTGCAAGAAGCGCCTATTTCAACAACCACCTGATTGGATGGGCCGGATTCATTGGCTCCGTACATGGCTGTTACATGGTAGGTATGAGTGCCGGGGCTGAGGTTTTGATCCAGAAAATTTAACTGTTCGCCACTATTGGTGTGCAGAAGGTTTCCGTTCCTGTAAATTTTGTAGGCTGAAATTAATGGAGTGGCTGTGCCGGAGACCAGAAATGGGACACCTTGCGGAGTGAATGAGCCGCCGTCTTCAAAATTTTGCCATGCAGAGTTTGTAAATTGTTTTCCATTTCCTGTATTTGATTGGCTGGTGATTGTAATTGGTGGCACCCATGGCCCTGAACTGAGGCTTCCTGCCAAGGAGAAATCAATCCAATATGTTCCGGGACTCAGCGACAATCCTGGAGTGTTGCATACAACCTGCATGATAGGGCGTTGTGTATCTAAAGTTGTTTGCGACACCCTGTAAGTATTGGCCCATGCTGTTGACTGTAAGCGATTAGTACTCAAATTACCCCAAACAATCTGACCGCCTGCACCGGGGGTGCCGCTCCAGATTTGTAAATAGGCTGTAGTAATTGTGCTGGTAGTGGTTGAGCCGGTCTGATAAGCGTATACGGTTATGGAAGATATATCCCAATTGGCGGTAACAACAAAATCGTCGGCCATACGGTTGCCAGCACTTATTTGTGCACCAGCCCCCAAGGTGGTCATATTCAGACTCGTATTTTGCAATATACTTTGGTTGCTTCCATTGGGTCCAGTCCCCGGGCTATTGATAAAAGGCCCGTTGTTGAACAAAACATTGGTTCTTGTTAGGCTTAACGATTCGGAAGGGTGGATCAAGGCCGGACCTTGGGTATTGACTTCTTCGTCCTTACTTGCAACCGGATCGTTGTGCGTTAAAATGGGGCCATTTTGATCTTGATGGATTACAGTTGTTGGGTCAGCCATAGATGCTGAAGCAGGAGCCTCCCAACTCAGGAAAACATCCATAGCCGCAATACCTGCTGTAAGGTTTTCAGGCGGAAAATAGGGGTTGACTCCAATGCTAAGGTAGTCGGTTTTGGTCACGGAATAGATTCCATCCACAACAAGGCTGATAGTTTTATTACCAGACGTTGAATATGTTACACTATGAGGGCCTTGGCCAGTTGCACTTGCCGGTTGTGCACCAGTTCCAAACGACCAGTTCCAGCTTGAGAAGCTTCCGTTGCCCGACGCATCCGTAAAGGTTATGGGGTCGCCAACAATGGCTGCAAGCGGACTTGCTGTGAAGTCGGCATAAGGGCCTGCAGGCTGTCCGCTGATTTCGATATCATCCAAAACATTTGCCCTGCCCCACCAATCAATGCCTTCAAAAGCAATCTGATAGGTTGACGAAGGATTAGGCAGCACTATATTAGCGATTTGTGTCCAAGTTGCAACATTCTGATTGTAGGTATTACCAATTTGAACCCATGGATCGGAAGGCGATATTCGGTAGTAAAGCTTCAGCTCATTTTGGTCGGTTGACCATAACTCCTGTGCATACCAGAAACTAAGTTTCACATTCATCCATCCGCTTAGGTTGAGTATGGGTGAAACCAGTTTGGTAACAAATGGCCCACCACTGGTACTGGTAAAACGTGCGTTTTTCGATCCGGAGCGGGCTGTCAAAACTGATCCCCCACTCGAACCGGCTGCATAGGTCCAGTTGCTGGTTCCTGTTACATATTGCTGTGTCCAGCAAGATCTTGAAGCTGAAGCATCCTCGAAGGATTCAGTAAATGGCAGTGAAAATGTTCCACATGATGTGGTAAATGTCCAAATTGGGCCGTTCACGCTCAATGGAACCGAGGTGTTATAGGAAATAATCTGCCACTGATATGCCGTTGATGGATTTAATCCTGTGAAGTTATAGCTTCCCTGGCTTGCTGGAGCTCCTGCATTTCCTTGGTTTACCAACAGTTGCATATTCCCTGTTGGTCCAAACCAAAGATCATATTTGTCAGTATTGTTTCCCCAAGTCCATTGGAGGTTCCCATCTAAAGCGATTCCTTCAGCCAGATTGGCAGGTACGGGAGTGTGTGCAGGTGATGGGGCACCGGGGATGTTAATGTCACCGCTGATCAGGATATCATCCACGCACCAATAGTAGGCATAGGTTCCCTGAAAGTTCCACTTGAACCGCACTGCCGCCTGACCGCTCAATGCCTGAATGGTTTGATTAAAGGTTGCAGGATTAGCCGAGGTGGCTGTCCAACTGCTTAACTCTGTCCAAGATGTACCGTCATTAATTGAGTAAAACAATCTTGTGGTAGATGCTGATTGGAATTGACGGAAATAATGCTTGAAAGTGAGGGAGATGTTGGTATAGGCAGACAAATCGAATAAGGGAGAAATTAGATCGGCGTTTTGACTGTTTCCTGAGCCATACCCATCACTGTTAAGGAAAGCGTAATTCCCGGTGCTACCTGTTAAACCGCTGTCCACTGTACCAAACTGCCACACTTGTCCGTTTCCTTGGTTGTCTTGTTGCGACCAGCAGCTTGGTAAACTGGCTGAAGCATTGAAATCTTGTAGGTAAGGTAGTGTCGTAAAAATTCCACATAAAGTTGTAGCATTGGTTTCTCTACCACTTGAATATTCATTGGTCCCATTGTAAGAAAAGGCTTTATAAAAATATTGTGTGTTAGAATTCAGCCCGGTATGGCTATATTGGGTGGCATTACCTCTGTAAATTACAGTACCTCCTCCAGGCAATGTTTGGCCGTTGGTATAAACTGTTCCATTGTTAGGAATACCAAAAGTTGCTGCAGGTGCCCATACTATCATAACCTCATGGTTGTCATTATTTTTTGTCCAGTTTACTTCAATGGAAGAAGTGCTTAATGGACTTGCGGTGAGGGTTCTTGGATTCTGAACACCGCTAAGAAAGCCTTGTGTAGCCAATAGTGCCTGATGAGCGTTCAAGCGACCCGTTCCAAGTTTACCAACATAGGAAGGGTTTTGCGGGTAATGGTTGTCAGTTGTCGTCTTAAGGATATCAGCAACGTCAGCTGGTGTTAATGCTCCATAAGCAAGAGAAATCATTAATGCTGCTACCCCTGAAACATGTGGACAAGCCATTGAGGTGCCTTGATAATATGCGTAAGTGCTGCCAGTTACCGTACTTAAAACCCCGCGGGCATTTACAGTATTTGTTTCACCACCCGGTGCAGAGATATCAATCCATGTGTCATAGTTTGAATACCACGCTTTTTGGTCTTGATTATTGGTTGCTGCAACAGAAAAAGCACCGGAGTAATACCCTGGATACCAGGCACCGGAAGATCCGTCATTGCCTGCCGCAAAAATAGTAATACCACCACCCGTAAGACCTGCTCCTCCCCCATTCATATTAAAGTAGTCGATGGCGTCAAGATCACCTTGGTTATAAACTCCAACATTGATATATCCCCAGCTATTTTGTGAAATGGAAGCTCCGTTGTCAGCAGCCCATACAGGGGCAATATGGAATCCCCCTGAACTGGTAGCTGTAAACACCTGACAACTCATAAGTCTGACTCCGTCGCCACTACCCGAACCTCCTGCAACACCAGAAACCCCAATACTGTTATTATTGACAGCAGCAACGGTACCTGCCACATGGGTTCCATGATTTCCCGGAATGACATTGCTGCTATTATTGACGAAATTATAGCCAATACCACTCCACATATTGGCAGCTATATCAGGATGATTGTATTGAATACCATCATCTATGATTGCTACAATGACATCGCTGTTGCCTTTTTCAATTTCCCAGGCTTCCGGCAGGTCAATGTCTTTGTCAATAGTTCCATTCTGCTGACCAGTATTGTGGTAGTGCCATTGTTCTGCAAAGCGTGGATCGTTGGGTGTCCAGTCAGTACCTTTATCATTGGATTTATTATCTGACGCAGAAACAAAAGGCTCCGGATTAGCAGGCGCTATAAGCTGTTTCTTATATACGGGTTCTGCTACCTCAATAATATCCAGGGCCTGATATCTTGCAACCATTTCCTTGATATCCACATCATCACTATCTGCAACTAATTCATACCAAAGATGGAAACCCCATGCTTTATGTCTGTCAGCATATATATTTCCTAAAACATTTTGTTGAAAAAAACGATTTGAAGCCTTCACATTGTATTGCAGATTGAGTGTATCAACCATTGGAATACCCAATAAACCAATATGCGACTTACCCTGGCTCTCCCGGGCTTTCTCAAGCGCTTTACTTTGATCCGGCTTGAACTTTATTAAAATCCTGTCATGCTCATAAGCATCTGCAGGAACTTTTTTTAAATCTATCGGTGGTCTCTCTCCTTTTACAACTGTAAAGTTTTGTTGCCCTTGCAATGGTATTGTATGTAATGTTAGAATAATTACAGGCAATACAATTTTTAATAATAATCGCATCATTTTCTTGAATTGTTTTTATAAATAATTTTCAAACATACTTAATAACAAAATACAAATCATTTTTTTTGCGTAATTCATCAATAATTGGTTGAAATTCAAAAAAAAACTGACAGTGGAAAACCCACTGTCAGTTTCTATGATGAGGCTCAAATAAGTCACATGTTTTATGACTCTTGCCTTCGTGTTTATTTCATCATCAGGAGTGTACCTCTTGCCGAAATGCTCCGACCTTCATTTTCCAGACGAATCTGATAGAAATATGTTCCGGCACCATTCAGCTCATAATTATTCAGTCTGATTTGATGTGAACCGGCAGTTTGGGTTTCGTCCAAAATTCTGATTACTTCCTGACCCAGGTGGTTAAACACAACAATCTGAACTTTACCAGCATTTGGCAAAGTGTAATGAATGTTTGTGTAATCATTAAATGGATTGGGGAAGATTCTATGATTCAAAGTACTCAACTCATCTACTCCTGTCGCTCCGGTTTCAATATAGTTTGTCGACAAACTGATCCCTTGTAAAACACCTGCATTTGCGCCACCGAATTCAGTTGCATTAGAAAGCTCTGCGAAGCGCGTACCTGTATGGATATCTGACAGAATTTTCGCTTTCAGGACAACGACTTCCTGACCATGACCAAATACTTTACCAATCTGGTTCATCCATGCTATACGGACAGTGCCGGCTTCATGATCGATATTGTAAATATCGTATCCAACAACATCACTTACCTGAAGTATTTGATTGTTGTATTCAAACCCGAGAGTTATGGCATTTACTTCAGCATTCTGATTAATGAGAACCGGAATCAGGATTTCATCTCCAACCTCTGCAGCTATTATGTTGTTGTAAATCAAGCTTTCGCTGGATTTGGCTTCAGCAGCAGAAAGGTAAGAAGCATTCATGTCGCCGGTTGCAACAAAATAAATGTTGTATACATTTAACCCATCACTCAGATTGACAATTTCAATTTCATGATAGTATTGTGGAGACAGAGCATTTGCAGCATAATTTCCTACAGCACCTAACAGCAATTCGGGAGCATTTGGATATGCCATTTCCTCATATGCCTCAAGTTTGGTTGTAGCCAAACGGAAATTATTTGTTTGACCCGGGAAAGGAGATGAGCCTTCAGCGCCAACAATTCTGTTCATCAGTAAAAGCGCATCCAGAGAAGTAATGTTTGCATCACTGTTTACATTGGCTACACCAGAGAAGTAAGGGGTATAAGCGCTGTTTTCAACAGGCATTACCCAGGGAAACAGACTTAAAATATTGCTTTGAATCGTCATATAATTAATAGCGAGCGCATCAACTGATGAAGCTCCGCCCCAATTATTCCACGTCCAGGTATTGGCCAATATGTTATTTGTTGCTTCTTCCCATAACCGCAAAGTATATTCCTTTCCGGATTCAACTCCTGTGAACTCAAAGTAAGAATCCAGCCCTTCTTCCATACTATGTTTAACCAATTGTCTTTCAGAGAAGGCTTCTCCTTCATGGAACAGCTGAACATAGAATACCCCATTTTCATTTGGTGATGGTATTAATGTTTCCTGTTCATTGAAGTATTTCAATTGTCCAGCAATTTTTGCCCTTGAACTAAATGTTGCAGTAAGCTGCTCATAACAATTGGTTATGGTAAATGTAGTAGCTGAATCGGTTGAAATAACTATTCCATTTCCATTTTTCCAGTTTAAAAATTCCCATCCTATCTCTGGTGCTGCCAAAATATTCACCACAGTACCATCAGCATAATATCCACCGCCACTTACTGTTCCACCATTTTCAGGATTTGCAATAAGTACAAGTAGTGGAGGTGCAACACTCATGGTAATGGTATTGGAATTGGCCACAGGAACTACCGCACAGGAATGACTTGAGGTCATCATTACTTTAACAACATCTCCATTTAATGGAACATAAGTGAAAACAGTGTTGTCTGTTCCGACATTTACCCCGTTCACCATCCATTGATAGGTTGGGTTTTTACCACCATTGGTTCCAACGGCTGTAAAAGTTGTAGGTGTGAAATCGCATACTGCTTCTGAAGGCGTTGTGATAAAGACTTCTGCAGTAAGGTCAGGAATTACTGTCAGTGTAATGGCATTGGAAACAGCAGTATTGTTTATCGCGCAGCTGATACTGGTTGTTAAAACAACTGTAACAACGTCACCATTGGTTGGCACATAAGTGAAAACCGGATTGTTGCTGCCTGCATTTACCCCGTTTACTTTCCATTGATAAGCTGGTGTTAATCCGCCATTAACAGGGAAAGCATTAAACACTACCGTTTCATCAACACAAATTTCATCATCCTCTTGCGTAATACTTACACTTACAGGAAGATCATTTTGGATGGTAAGCAAAACCTCATCGGCAACACTGCAGAAACTTCCCGGATCTCCGGTAAGGGTAAGCGTGACACTGCCATTAGTGACGTCCTGACTTCCGGGGGTATAAACAGGATTTAAAATACCTGAATTGCTGAATACGCCGTTTCCGCTGCTTGTCCAAAGAAGCGACCCAAAGTTGGAAGCTGTAGCGCCAACAATAGGGAAGGATTCAGAAACACATACAAATCCAGGATCTCCGGCCGAAATAACCGGGGTTCTGATTATTGTAAGGGTTCCGTTTTGATAGGTGAAACTATAATTGTTGCTTGTTCCTCCACTAACGGTGATAGGATAAGTTCCAACAGGACTGTTTGGCAAGGCTGTTGTTGAAGCCATCGGCAAACTGCTAAGATTTGCTATGCCTTCGCCGGCAACAAAACCTGCATAGGAAATAGTTAATTCAGGAAGTGGTGTGTTTTGGCATTTATTCTGATTATCGGCAGTTACATTTAAATTCTTTTTCTGAATAGTAAGTGTGGCAGGTACCCTGACACTTTCACAACCCAGTTGAGCATTTAAAGCTGTTACCCAGAAGTTATATATGCCTGCATCTGTGGCTGTCGGGCTCACTATAGCCGTGCCTCCTTCTGCCACATTATACCATCGCAGACTGGTACCTGCCGGAGCCACTGCAGTGAGTATCTTTGCCAAACCATCATATGAAACAGTAAGATTGTTTGTTGTAGGCACAGGCACCGCAGCAGGTTGTGTGAGGGCAATTTCTACACTACCAAGCTGTGATTGAGCAGCATCTTTTACGGTGTATTCATATACTCCGGCTGCCAACCCGGTGGCAACAGGATTATCTGTTGTTGTTCCATCCGGATCAAAGCCCGGACCATACCAGGTTATCGTATATGGGGGAGTTCCGCCTTGTATGGTAACTGAAATTGAGCCGTCATTCGACTCAAAACAGCTAAGATTACTTGCTACAAAAGTATGCGCAAGCGGACTGTACACGGAAACATCATCTATACAAACACCCCAATCACCTCCTCCGGTGCCAGAGAGACCGTCAAACCGAAGGTAGATCGTTTCTCCGGCATATTCATCAAGGTCAAAAGAAATGTTTTGGTAGGCTATACTTGTAATACCTCTCCCTTCAAAAACAACCACATCAAAATTAATACCGTCTGTACTTAAAAGCACATCGAAGTCTTGTGCATGTGATGATGACTCCGCTCTGTAATAAGCTGAAAATGTATAGGTCAGGCCATCATCCGGTAGTTGAATGGGGGGAGTAGTTATGATAGAACCATTTTCATTGCTGTATGCATATTTGGTTCCGGTTCTAGGACCGCCCCAACCAACAGGAGGTATAAACCAAAGATGATTGACCCAGCCTGTTGGAGGAAAGATTGAAGGAGTGGCGCTGGATTCAAAGCTTTCCAACCATGGGAAGCTGGTGATAGTGGGGTCTATTCCAACCCCTAACAGTGGCAATGCACGCTGTATTTTGGCATTAAGGTTATCATTGATAACCAGGAAGCCTGACTTAGGACCATCACTGTTGGGTGCAAAATTCACCTGCACTGTGGTTTGTTCACCTGCTCCCAGTTCAATGGGGTAATCATTGTTATCAATGAGGGCAAACTGATCAGGATTTGTGCCTCCCAACAGTATTGAGCTAATTTCAAGCACACCGACACCATTGTTTCTGATGGTAAACACCTGAGAGACGGGTGGTGCAAAAATTGAAACTGTTCCAAAATTCTTTTCTGTTGGATTCACAAAGAAAATTGGTTCTGTAGGAATATCTTCCACAAGAAAATCATCAAAATGAATATCCATATCCGGAACATTTCCAGAACCTTTGGTGTAAAAAGCAAAGTTAACAACGCCAGTCCAGCCTTCCAAAGAAACAGTTACCAAATCACCAGTATTTGATGGTGTATTACCTGCCGTATATAAAGCAAGTGCATTATCAAGATTCCATACCCCGTCAATACTTTTGATTAAAACATACACCTTATCTTCCGGCACCATCTGCACAGATCCTGTTCCATTATAAGTAGTTGCCGCTACTTTGAAAGATAAGCGTTTATCTACTGAACCCAAATCAATACCAGGCGAAATGAGCCAATCATTATCTACTGAATATACATTCATTTTGACGGCTTTAGAATTGCCGATTCGGTTTGCAAAGTATGTTGATTGTGCCCAGGCACTAGAAGCTACAGGAGGTTGCGGAACATCTCCATATGCTTCATACCAACCAGGAGGGGTGTAAGCGTCGTTAAAATCCTGCAGATATGGCGCGATAAAAAATGTAGTTGCCGTAGCATTTGCACTTGTCGAGGAGTAAACTCTGGTGGCGCCATCAACAAACGACCATGCCCTGTAATAGTACTGTGTGCCACCATTAAGATTGTTATGGTTGGGTATTATATCGGCTGAACCAAGATAGTGTACCGTTCCTCCTCCCGGAATCTGACTTCCAAAGCCAATGATTCCTGTTGGCGTGCCAAAAACATTTGTTGTGTTCCATGCCACTAAAACATTGTGATCGAAGGTATTTCCGACACCAGTCAAACTAATTTGAGTGGTGCTTTGAGGTGTAGCTGTCAGAGAAAAAGGTGATGGTGGTAGGGTTGTTGCAGAACCTGATAAAGGTGACACAGTTCTGTAAACAGGACCTATACAACCTTCTCCAGCATTGTATGCAAAAACAAAGAAATAATACGGTGTGAAAGCAGTTAGTCCTGTAGTATTAAAAGTAGTTGTGTTGGTACCTGCATAAACAACGGTTGCATTGCCTAATGTGTTATTTGCAGAATAATTTGTATTGTTCTGAGGCAAGGCATCCAATGTGGGTGAAGTACTGCGCAACACAAGATGTCCGGTTGCACCTGCAGCAGCAGTGTATGAGCCGCTGATGGAATTTGAAGCAGGTGTTAATATCAGGGCTGTTGGCTGACTGGCTGGAGTTGGGCATGGTGGAGGTACCAGTTCCCAATTCACATCATCTATTAATAAGCCGTTGCTCGGCACCCCTGTATGCCTGAATGCGGGATACTGTGAATAGCTACCGGCGGGCACGTTGAAAGCGTAAGTTTGATAGGTAGAGGTAGAGGCAGTAAAAGAAGTCAGGGCAGTAAAAGTACTGGGATCATTCAGTTCTGTCAAATAACCGAATTCAACAACACCTCCCAACGAAAAACTTGAACTTGACCTCATACTAAAACGCAGGCGATGGGTTCCTGAACCAAGGTTTGATACATTTGACATTCTGACAACAGCCCTAAAGCTGCTACTTGAAGAATACATGTACATTGTATTTGGCGCAGAATTATTACCGAAAGTTTGTGTATATGCAGATCCGCTAGAACCTACCTTTGCCCAACAATCGGGAAGTGCTGGAGTTACAAGAGCATCAAAATTCTCTGAAAATGAAGTAACTGTATTACAAAGTGTTTTAAAGCTGACTGGCCCTGCCCAAGTACTTAAATCTCCTCCTCCGCAATCTGCTCTTACATACCAAAAAACAGTTGTATTGCCAGGTAAGCCTGATAAAGCTGCGCTTGTTGTGCCTGGATTTGGCGATAAAAGTGTTCCTGCGTTTGTTGGGTTAAAATCAGACCCAACATTATACTTTACATTGAATAGAGTTGCGGTTGAATTCCAGGATAAATTTGCAGAGGAATTTGTGATATTTGATTGCGTAAGTGCAGTGGGTGACGCACAACTTAATGATATCAATGAAATATTGTCTATCGATGCGGGAGGCTGTGTTCCGAGAGAACCGTCATTCCTCCATGTGAAAACAAGACGTCTGGTTTGGCCTGCAAGTGTACCGGGTAATGTGATATTTGCAATCTGATATGATGAAATATTATAATAATCAATACCCACTTGATTTGAGGCACTTAGCAGTGTGCCGGCAACCGGTAGTACCGTTGTTTCTATCAGGCTCACGCGCAAGTAATCATACAAGGTTTCTTCACCAAGTCCTTTCCACCAGAAAGATAAGTTAAATTCCGCTGCGTCAGCTGGAAACTGTATATCTCTGTATAAATGAACTACACTAGTTGAAGTAACTGTATATGCATTTGTTGTTCCTCCATCATTGGTGATATAGGCTGAATTCTGACCTGCATAGGCAGGTGCGGCTGAACCAACAAACCAGGTGTTGGTTTGTGAACCATTAACAACCGACCAATTATTTGGCCATGTTTCAAAGGTTTCATTAAAGGGTAAAACGGCCAAGATCTGAGTAGTAGCAAATCCCTGCGGTCCTGCCCAGCCACTAAACACTCCACCTCCACAATTTGATCTTACATAAAGAATATAATTTGTACCAGGTGTCAAACCAGTAACATTTGCTGTTGTAACGCCAGCTCCTGTACTGCCTGGCTCTACAAGTCCTGCAGGTCCACTTCCACCCAATCCGCTTGTGCGAACTTCCCATTCATATCCGGGTGAAGGAGTTGTTGTGGATTGATTCCATTGCAATGTTGCTCCACTTGAGGTAATGTTTGTTGCAAGCAAACCACCAGGTGAAGCGCATGCTTCTGCAAATGCTAATTGTACCTGAGCAAGTGTCCCTGTTCTGCTCAAAGCAGTGGGTGGAGATGCTGGATTTGGATTTGTTACATCAGAGCGATAAATAATACCTGTGTTTGTACCACTTGTAAAAGATCTCCAATTAATAGAGCAATCATATCCGGGTGTGTTTTCATCAACGGCAATTATCAAGTTATCTGTGTTATTGTATGCGAATGGTGTTGCAAGCGTGATCTCCATCCAATTGTCTGCAGCAGGATAAGTAACATTGCCAGAAAAGACTTGTGTTAAATTCGCAAATGGCTCCCAGTCAGTTGCTGTAGCAAAAGTGGTTTTAGTTGTATGTCCCATATAGACCGTCCAGTCAAGACTGGTAGAAGTTGTGCCACTTACATAATAGAATCTTATCTTTTCAATATTTCCCGATTGCCCGATCTGAGCCTGTGTATAAATTTGCTGGGTATATGAGTAACCCCAACATGAAGAAATTGGCAATGCAGTATTAGTACCTGTACCGCTGCCAATTGTAATAGTTTGTCCCCAGCTTGTTCCTGCCCATAAAATGAAGGCAACTAAGAATAGTAAGACTTTTTTCATATTCATGATTGTTTGGTTAAATGTATTTTTTAAATTTACAGATATGGATCTAATACCCATGAAGCAAAAACATGCAACCGCTTTGAAAATTTTCTTGAGCAGTTTTAATGTTAGAGGGAGGTCTGTTAAGCAAATTATCGCAAAGACAAATGCTGATTTCGATAAAAGATACTTTGATCTATGGAGGGTTCTCCGGTTTTTGAATGTAATGTTTTTTCATACAATCGGTTTTTTTGTCTTGGTTTATAATTAAGGATCAATAGATTGTGTCAACAAAAAGATGTTGAGGTATTTTTTGATTTGAATTTGTTGCTGTTTTTTTATTCATTGCCAAAGAAGACTTTAATAAAATCATAGCAATATTACAAAATTATTATTCAAAAAAAAAGTTAACGAAAAAATATTAATAAATTCATTGTTGAAAAATATTTACTTTTTTCGTGATTATTAATTTTTGCATTAATTACCGCGTCTTTTAATTGTAAGAAAGCTTCTCAGTAAAATTTTCGGGTTCATAGGTTTGGTTCATGAGTCTTAGGAAATAATCCAGCAAATGTAGGTCTTGGATTTATATTTGTCCTTTTGTTTTGGCAATGCCGAAAGCGTTCGGCACCAAAACCATCTGCCCAAACGATGGCTCACGCGCTCTTTGAAAACACAAGAAATCCTGGCAAAAATGTGGGCTCTACTGCGTACGAGCCCAAACGGCCTCTGGGCCGTTTTTGCCGGATTTCTATGTGTTTTCAAATTCACAGGCTCAGCGGCACTGCGTTTGGGCGGGCTCACGCACTGCATTGAACGAACATTTTGCGCTGGAATAAACATTTTCCGGCGGCTGAGTGCTGGCTCATAAGGCCCAGATACCGCATTTAATTTAACCCCTTGCTTTGCTTCTTGATTTTCTTTATTTTGCATCAAGGCTGCAATTCTATCTAACAGCAATGTTAGCACCTTGATTATCTTGGATTTGTAGAAAGTCTGGAATCTGTGCCATCCTTCTGGACATATTTACACGAAGGTATGAGGCATTAAAAAAGCCTGACAGAAATTCTCCTGTCAGGCTTTTGAAATTGTAATAATGGGTTACTTCGTCAGAACCAGAGTCCCTTTTGCAGTCCAACTTCTGGCGCTGCCTTCGAGTATAATGTGATAGAAATAGATGCCGCTTCCATTCAGATCGTTGCTGCTAAGCTCCTGCTGATGCTGTCCGGCCGCCACAAAGCCATTGGCAAGCGTTGCCACTTCCTGACCCAGATGGTTGAATACAGTCACTGTCACCTGGCCGGCTTCAGGCAGCAGGTAGCTGATCAGCGCTGTTTCCTTGAAAGGATTAGGATAGGCTAAATGCTCAAGACTGAGAGATTGCGTTCTGTCAGAAGCAGTTGTGAGCGCTGATGAGCGGAGTTTCACAGCATCAATTACTTTAGCTTCCGGTGAGGCAAACTCAGTTTCAACATCCAGGCTTAGCTGCGTTTCATTATCGATTTCGGCAAGCACAAGGGCTTTCATACTCAACAAGACATTGTCCTTTTCGTAGGTTCGGCCGTTTTGATCCATCCAAGCAATACGCACAATGCCATTTTCATGGTCAATATTGGAAAGCTCAAAACCTTCAACAGAAGTTACTTTAATAAGTCGATTGTCATAACGAATACCCACATTCAATGCAGCTACATTGAGTTCCTGATCCAAAATCAAAGGAAGCATGACTTCTTCGCCAACATTGGCACTGATCGTTTGTGTTGAAGCAAGAACAGCGTTCGTTTGTTTGCTTGCCACAGGATTGTAGGAGGCATTCATGTCGCCCATGGCAACAAAAAACACATTAAATATATTCAAACCTGTTTCAATCTGAGGCATTTGTCCTTCATAGTAAACAGAGGTAGCTGTGGAGCTTGCTCTGAAAATGCCATTCGGAGTGAACGTAATATCCGGAGCCTGTGGATATACCATTGCTTGATGGTCATTTACCTTGGCGCCTGCAAGGCGGAAATTGTGGGTGTTTTGCGGGAATGGTGAAGTTTCAGGCAGCCCCATTGTACGGTAAAGTATTGTAAGCGCATCCAAAGATGTAATGTTTCCGCTGCTGTTTACATCGGCCACTGCACTGAAATAAGGTGTATAACTATTTGTCACTGCATCTTTGATCCATGGGAAAACATCTACTTCAGGACTTTCAAGGCCCATATAATTAGCGATCAAAGCATCGATTGAGCTTACACCACCCCAGTTGTTCCACAACCATGTTTCACCAAGGATGTTGTTTGGATTTTGCTCCCATACACGCAAAGTATAGCTGCGGCCGGCTTCAATATTGTTGAACTCAAAATAAGACGAAAGATTGGCAACAGCATTGTACCTGACCATCTGACGAGGACGTACCGGAACACCATTTTCAAATAACTGAACATAAAATACTCGGTTATTATCCGGCGATGGTATCAAGGTTTCATCTTCATTAAAATATTTCAACTGTCCTGCAATCTTTTCGAACTGTCCACCCACGGTAAGATCAAGTACGATAATATTGGCCAGGCCACCCTGAGGATTTGCTGTGTTTGTCTGACCCCAGAAGCCATCGTCAGATATTTTAGCCTGAACAATATTGCCTGTAGCGAGACTTCTTTCTTCTACTCTTCTTACACCGGCAGGATTCAGATTAGGCACTATACCTCCCCATGAGCCAATTGACTCAGCTACTGCCTCACGGTAGAAGGCAGGGTAAGTTGTGTTTGTTGCATAATCAACGCCTGTAGTTTCAATGCTTGTGCCATAAAGCGGTCTGCCAAAGCCGTTTACATTGTCATAAATAAAAGCAAAGTTTTTTGGACCAGCATCCGAGACAGCCCTTATACCTGTTCCTGAAACTTCATTGCTTGATTGTCCAAAATTCAAGACTGTCACACCTTCTGTTGTAAGGTAATGTGAAGCTGTTGTGCCTCCCATACCATCATTCAGACGAATGCGCATAAACACGGTATTTCCGGGTGTATAACGATCATTTCCTGTTGGCTCAATCATAAACCAGCCAGTGTAACGACCATTGGCATCTGTTGTCAACAGCCCATAATTTCCGGCAGTTGTAAAGCTTGGATTTGTGCTGCGGAAGAAATTGTTCTGATTGGTAAAGATCGGGTTTCCTGCTCCGGCAGCTGTTGGACCGTCATTGGCTGTTACAGCCTGATTAATATAACGGTAAACACTGTTTGGTTTCAGGTTTGAAATTGTGACCCTGAAAGCAAATGGCAGTCGGTTGTTGTTTGTACCATTTAATCCCTGCATATACTGAGGCAACAATTCTGCATTCAATGCTACTTCACCCAGTGTTGTTGCACTTGCCTGCGGCACAAGCCCATCAGTTTTGTAGTTGATAAGATTTCCTGTGCCATTGTATGGGAATATTTTGAAGAAATATGTAGTTTCCGGATTTAAACCCGTGAAGGCAAAACTTTGTACTCCCTGAGCAATATTTCTGACCAAAAGTCCGTCCGATTCAGCAACACCGTCTGATGGCGCAGTAATTGAAGCAAATCCTGTTGCATTCCCTTTAATAAGGTAGGCGGAGGCAGGAGGAAGTGCGTCGATCCATGTCGCGCTGAGTTGTGTCATCGAGTTCACTGAAACACTAAAGGCAGTAACATGACTTTCAGGTTCAACGGCAGGTGCTTCGACAGTTCCGTTGAGTGCAACATTTTTCGGAGCAGCATCAGTTGAACTCACAACAAGGTTTTGCGCGTAAGTACCGAGAGCTAACCCACTTTTAAGTCTGACAAAAATTTGTGTGCCACTTACAACTCCATCAACGGCTGCAATTTGCAGTGAATTCTGTGCAGCAAACTGACTTCCGCCTGTGGCAGAAATTTCGAAAGAGGCAGGCGCTGTTACAACCACATTTGCAATAAGTTTAGTGCCGCTGACGGTAAACATTTGCTCTGACGACGGACCAAATCCATGGACATAGGTAAAACCTTGAAGTGCATTCGGTGTAGCAACAACTGTAGGTGTTGGATCAATATCTAAAACAATAATCTCAGATAATCCACCGGCAGGATTGACTGTGTTGGACTGACCCCATTGACCATCGGCTGAAGTTTTAACTGAAACTACAGCACCTGTTGTCAGACTTCTTTCCTCAATAGTTCTGATTCCTGAAACATTTAGGTTGGGAACAATCGTTCCGAATGCACCGTCAACTCCACTTACCTGTGTTCTGTAGAATGAAGGATATGCTGTTTGTGATGCAAAATCAATTCCAGTGACTTCAATGTTTGTGCCTGCTATTGGGCGTGTGCTGCCCCCATTGGCTCCATAAAGGAATACGAAATTTTTAGCATTAAAATTTGAAACAGCTCTTAACCCTGTGCCTTTATTTGCGTCGGACTCAATTCCAAAACCAAGAATTGTAATGCCCTGGGTAGTGAAATAATGTGTTGCGGTTGTACCACCGGCACCATTGTTAAGTCTGATACGGATAAACACTTCATTGCCCGGAGTGAAACGTGCATTTCCGGTAGGTTCCAACATAAACCAACCTGAATAGGCACCATTCCCATTAGTTGTGAATTCGGCATGTTGAGCGGCATTGGTAAAACTGGCCGCAGTAGTTCGTACAAAAGTTCCGTTCTGGAGCACGTAAATTCCGTTTCCTGCACCTGCCGTTGTTGGTCCATCACCAGCGTCAACTGCCTGATTGATGTATTTATAGGTTGCATTGGGCAAAAGACCGCTGAAGGTCACCCGGAAAGCATAAGGTATTCTGGAATTATTTGTTCCATTCAGCCCTTGCATGGTAAGTGGTAAAATTTCCTCGGTCATTTGCGGACCTTGAGGCGTTGCAGCAGAAGCCTGAGGCACCACTCCACCGGTTTTGTAGTTTATTTGAGAGCCACTGCCATTGTATGGGAATATTTTAAAATAGTAGGTTGTTGAGGCGTTTAAATTTTCGAATGCGTATGATTGGACACCACCGGCAACTTTTCCAACCAAACCAGTGCTGCTTTCTTCAATTCCATCAACAGGAGGTATAATATTCTCAAAACCTCCCAAACTTCCTTTTATCAGATATCCGCCCGCCTGAGGTATTGCATCAACCCATGAAACCAATATTCTATTGAAACTTTCAGCCTGAGCTTCGAACAGACTTACATGGTTTGTTGGTTCAGGAACCCCTGCCAACACTGATCCACTGAGGATTACGCTGAGCGTTTGAACTCCTTCAGAGGAGATAAAGATGGTTTCGTCGTTATAATTCCCGGCGACTAAACCGCTCTTTAACCTTACAAAAACACTCGCATTTACAAGGGAAGCTTCATTTGGACCGAGGAAAATGCTGTTAACCGGCTCAAAGCCAGCACCGCCCACCAAGGAGATTTCATAATTGGCTGGTGGAATAACAGATACACCCGAGTTTATGTTGGAACCGCTTACAACAAATGATTTAATTACAGAAGGACCAGTACCTTCGACATAGGTAAAACCATCCAATGCATTTGGACTGACAGCAATTGATGGTGTCAGTTTAAAATCAAGGACTATAACATTGGCATTACCTCCTGTTGGATTAACAGTGTTACTGGCTCCCCATATACCATTGGGGGAGGTTCGTCTGGAAACTATCTCACCACTTTGAAGGCTATTCTCCTGAATCAGTTTTACACCATTCGGGTTCATATTGGGGATAATTCCTCCCCAAGCACCATCATTATTAGCAACATTAGTTCGATAAAAAGAAGACCATGTTGTTGCTGAAAAATCGATACCGGTTGTTTCAATACTGGAACCATAAAGTGGTCTTCCTGTTCCGGCAATATTGTCATATAGAAAAATGAAATTTTTCGGTTCAGCGTTGGATTCGGCTCTTATGGCTGTCCCCTGATTGGCGTTTGCTGTTGTACCAAAATTGATAACTTTAACGGAATTCGTTGTGGTGAGAAAAGTTACCGCAGTAGTTCCATCGTTTCCGTCATTTAATCTGATTCGCATAAATACTTCATTTCCAACAGCAAATCGGTCATTCCCAGTAGATTCATTCATAAACCAACCTGTGAATGAGCCATTGGCATCCGTTGTAAATGTCCCATAAGCACCTACTGTATTAAATGAATGATTTGTTGATCTGATGAAAGTATTGTCTGCATTAACATAGGTTACATTTCCAGCTCCTGAACCAGTTGGTCCATCTGTTGCCGGAAAAACAATCTGATTAATATACCTGTAAGTCGCATTAGGTAAAAGATTATCAAGTCTTACCCTGAAAGCAAAAGGAAGGCGATTATTGTTTGTCCCGCTAACACCCTGTAAGTATTGTGGAAGGATTAACTCGGTTAATGCCGGGCCGGGCACTATTGTTATACTGTTACTGATGGCCGGTGTCAACCCTGCAGAGCTTGCTTGCAATGTATATGTTCCAGGCTGATCAAAACTGATGTTATTAAAGGTGGCTATTCCTCCTATTGCAGTTCGCGAAAGTATTCCATTCACATTTCCTGTACCAGAAGCAATAATAATATTAACCTCACCAGAAAAATTCCCATCGATATCATTGTTTACATTTCTAGCTTCAATGGTAAAACTTCCAATGCTGGCTCCTTGCTGACCATTATCAGGAAACCCGGCAAATAATAAATATGTTGCCGGAGCATAAACAGAATAAGATAACTCAGAGGATGTTGTTGTTGCCGTTTGATTGTCTGTTGCAGAAATTGAATAGTAAACTATTGCACCATCCAATTGAGCAGGAATAGCAGTTTGAGTGGTATATGTACCATTACGCTCAAGAACCATGCTGATTTGATTGCTCAATTCACCTGATTGTAATCCCCAGTTCAAAACGACGTCAGTAATTGTTCCGTCAGTGTCATTTGCATCAACTGAAACATTCACAACGTCTGAAGGTGTAACTTTTGCTGGAGATTGCGTTATATTGGTTAAAACTGGCGGTATATTTTCTCCCTCACCAAAAATTGTCCAGGAAATATCATCAATAATTATTTGTGAACTCGTGGTGTTCACTAATTTGATAACGAAGTTACCTGCAATATTAATGTTATTTACCTCAAAAATATGTTCATCAAAATTATCAAAAGGAACTGATATACCTTTAGAGATGTCATTTATGAACAATTCAACTTGTCTGTTGCCACCACCAGTGAATCCTTTATAAAGCTTCACACTAAAATTACCTATTCCACCAGAGATTGGTTCTGAGGTAATGGAGCTATTGTCTGAAACCCTTCGAAGCATTAATGCAGGTAGGTCAATGCCAGAATTATTTGCATCATTATTACCATCTCTGGAAGCGATGTAAGACCAGGTAATTCCATAATTACCTGTAAAAGAATTAGAGGAATATGAAGCTGTTGCATTTGAATTATCAAAGTTTTCTATTCTCAAATTAGGATCTAAAACATTTCCGCTGCAGGTTACTGTTTTACTGTCAGCACCTGTTGAAGACGCAGTAATCACTTCACTGTTATAGGCGTTGACAGCAAGGCCAGCCTTCAATCTGACATAAATAGTAGTTGAAGCCACTGTTCCGCCTGAATGGTTTAATGTGACAGGGCTTGTTGCAGAAAAACTTCCTCCTGTATTTGTTGAAATCTCGTAATTCGTTGGAGGAGCTATTGAAATACTATTCGTTAGATTTGAACCGCTTATTGTAAAAGATTGTTCTGCTGAAGGGCCGGAGTCAAAGATATAGCTGAAACCTGACAAAGAAGTCGGAGTTACAGTAATAGCAGGTGGTGGAGGATTGGTAACACTACCACTGCAGGTTACAGTTTTATTTTCAGCACCTGCTGAAGACGCAGTTATCACTTCACTGTTATAAGTGTTGACAGGAAGGCCAGCTTTCAATCTGACATAAATTGCTGTTGAAGCCACTGTTCCGCCTGAATGGCTTAATGTGACAGGGTTTGATGCAGAAAAACTTCCTCCTGTAGCTGTTGAAATCTCGTAATTCGTTGGAGGAACAATCGAAATGTTACTCGTAAGATTTGAACCACTAACTGTAAAGGATTGCTCTGCTGAAGGACCGGAGCCTATGACATAGATGAAACCTGTGAGGGCGCTCTGGGAAACTGTAATGGAAGGTGTTCCAGCTGATGCATAGTCCGTAATTGAAATATCATCTATATTCAAGCGCCTGTTAGATGTCCCACTTTCAGTTGCTCTTTTAATTCTAATTCTTATATTTCCTGTTATATTTAAATTTACGCTGAAAGTTTGTAAATCATTAGAAGCAGGAGCTGTAAAGGAATCTCCTATCTGAGTCCATGTTGAACCATCGTTGGTACTATACTCTACTTTCCAATCAACCTGAGTATCTGTACCGTACCTTCGGTATGAAAAGCTAACAGTACCAACACCATTTAATTTATTAGCCAGCATTGTCATTGCTGAAGTTCCGTAGCCTCGCAGTCGCGCAGAACGGGTACCCCCTATAATCTCAGCTATTTCAGTCCCAATGAGGGCTTCTGTCATATTCCAACTGATCCCGCTTAGCGTTACACTTCCGGATGCATATGCTGTTTTGGTTTCACCAGCACCTTCAAAATCGACTATGTACTGCCCCCATACCACTCCAGACATTGCCATCAGGGTAAGAAGAAAGAATAGTCTACTGAACCTTTTCAAAAAAAGTAATTCTCGTTTCATAACAATCATTTTTATTTGGTATAATTTATTGTGTATTTATATGCTGGGAATAAATGAAAATTCATTGAAACTCAGAAGTGTGAGTAATAGGAAAGAAAAGATTAACACATTTAATGTTAACACATTGATATAAAAAAATTGCAATTTTGGCATACAGGCTTATGTTAGAAATTCCAAAAAAGTAAGAGGTCAAAGTTAGCAATAAATATCAAAATCAGCCCAAAGCGCAAACTGTAGTTTGTTAACAATTTATCAACGTTTTGTAAAGAAAAGTTGGAAGTGAGCAGTTGGTGGCAGCATAAAAGCAGTCAAGCACAGATTTTCAACTGTGGATTATTTTAACATTTTTATGAAGTGTGAATCAAGGATGAGACTTTATCCTTAAATGCTCAATGATTTCCGTTCAGCTGATTGATGACAAGAGAAAACTTATCAAGATTGAATGGCTTGCTGATATAGCCGTTAATGCCTGCTGCCAGACATTGTTCATGATCTTCTCTGATTGCATTTGCTGTGATGGCGACAATTCTGACCGGTTTTTTTGTATTCCTTTCGGCTTCCATTTTTCGAATCAAAGTGGAGGCAGTGATGCCATCCATCACTGGCATTTGAATATCCATTAAAATGAGATCGTATGCATTTTGACGAAATTTTTCTACGGCAACCGCACCGTTTTCGGCAAGGTCAACCTCAAAGCCCTGATTGCTCAAACTAAATAAAGACACTTTCTGATTGATCAGATTATCCTCTACCAGCAATATTTTGTTGTATTGATTTTCGCTTAAATGTTTGGGCTCAAAACCTTTTTTCAATACAACAGTAAACCAGAAATTCGATCCTTCTCCCTCAACACTTTCAAAATCAAGTTTACCTCCCATAATTTTTGCCAGGTGAGTCGCCATGGTCAGTCCTAAGCCTGTGCCACCATATTCACGCGTATTTTCATTGTCTGTTTGAATGAAAACCTTACCAATAATACTCCTGTCAGAAGCTGACAAACCCTTACCAGTATCCTTCACAGAAAATTTGATAGCTACATTCTCTTCTGTTTCAGAGATTAAGTCAACCAAAAGTAAAATGTTTCCCTTATCAGTAAATTTGAGGGCATTGTTAAGTAAATTGAATATAATTTGCCTCAACCGGTTGGGATCACCAACAAAAAAATGAGGGAGGTTCTTATCAAAAGTGGATGAAAAATCCAACCCTTTATCATTGCATGTTTTTCGGTAATAGTTCAGCTCAGAATCCAATTCATTGAAAAGATGGAAATTGATTTCATCCAGAATCAACTTTCCGGACTCAAGATTGGTGTAATCTATAATATCACCCAACAAAGAAGTCAGGTTGTTTGACAGCATTTCCACTTCAGAAACCAAAGTATATTGAGAGTCGGTCAAACTATCTCTTTTTAACTCATTAATAAGTCCCAAAATGCCATTGAGTGGAGTTCGTATTTCGTGGCTTATATTGGCAAGAAACCTGCGCTTGGTTTTATGCGCTACTTCGGATTTTTTCTGAAGTTCAATTATTTTTTCAGAAGCATCAGTAATGAAATTCTTTTTGTCTGATAGTTGCTTTTTTAATTTCTGATTTGTGTAAATCAGATATAAAAATCCAGCTAAAGCAACTGAAATCAAGCTAATTATCGTTAGGTCAAAGCTTGCTAACTTCAACAGAAATATTGAATTGGTTACCGCAATAAAGTTTTCAACAGAAAAAAAATTTGTCAAAAAAAACAACTGCTTTGTGCCAACTGCAAAATCCTTTATGGCACCAGTAGCTTCCGTAAAAAAGCCTGAATTTATAAGCCAAAAAGCATTTAACACAATCATAGTCGCCAAAAAAAATAGTTAAGTGATTTATAGTTCAATAAATATGCCATCTATTGTTGGATTTTATAGTGCTGATATAAAGTTTTTTATAAAACCTAAAAAAATAAAAGTATCCAAAAAATGGAAAAAAATTCCAGAAAATGGAAAAGCTAATTTTGGACTGACAGCAAGTCTCCATTTTCTTCCTTATAAAGATAGCATATCCGTTGCCAAAAATCATGACATGCAATTATCTGTCATTTTTTGTTCACCATTTCTGACTCTATTAATTGAAATGCTTTTGTACTAGAGACAGTAATTCTGCTTTTTTTATGGGTTTTGAAATATAATCATCACATCCTGCTTTTCTTATTTTTAACTCATCATTACTTTGTGCATAAGCGGTAACCGCAATAATTGGCAGATCATGCCGAAAAGTTTTGATAATATGAGTCGCTTCAAGACCATTCATGACGGGCATTCTAATATCCATCAAAATGAGGTCGATATCAGGGTGCATTTTACATAAATCAACAGCTTCTTGTCCATTAAAGGCTCTTAAAGTCTTGCTTTCTTTTTTCAACAGTGTTTCAATAAAAAAATAGTTATAATTATCGTCTTCTGCAATCAATATTAGAGGTGCTTTCCTTTCCTTAGGCGTCTTTAGTGAATTTGTTGGTTTTATTGAGGTCGTTGCTTTGTTATAGGGCAGCGTAATAAACACTGAAGTCCCAATATTTTTTTCTGATTTTAAACTTATTTTTCCACCAAGCAATTGGATAATGCCTTTTGCAATAGATAAACCCAAACCACTTCCTTCGTGTCCACGTGTATTCGAGATATCTTCCTGAGTAAAAAACTCAAAAATACGTTCTTGTGCACTTCTTCCAATGCCTTTACCGGTGTCTTTTACAAAAATTTCAATTTCATTATTGTTAAATTCAAAACCCAGCATAACACTTCCCACAGAAGTGAATTTTACCGCATTATCTACCAATTTTGATATAGCTTTTTGCAGTATTATTCCATCAGTATTCAGTATGAAATTATCAGCATCAGCGGGCAATTGCATTTTAAGCTCGATGTTCTTTTTAACACAAGACTCCTGAAAATACTGGAAGACTTTCGTCATCATTGCAGAAATAACGACCGGTTTATGATTTACTTCCAAATTGTCCGTAACAATCAGAGAGATGTCCATATAATCGGTAATGGTGTTCATCAATCTGTAGCTGCTGATGTTAAGACTTTCTAAATACTCCTCCTTTTCTTCTGCTTCGAGGTCGGGTTGGACAATAAGTGATCCAAAACCTAGAATGCCATTAAGTGGAGTTCTAATTTCGTGTGAAATGTTGTTCATAAACGCAGTCTTAAGCCGATCGCTGTCTTCAGCTTTGCGTTTTGCCATTTCAAGGTCAATAATAGTGTTTTCAAGTTCAATGGTTCTGTCCTTCACTTTTTCTTCCAAAATTTGATTTTGGCTATTTAGTTGCTGATGCAGAAATCGTGTTTCGATGAGGTTTTTAATTCGCAGCCCAACTTCAGTTAAATCGAATGGTTTTGATAAAAAATCTTTGGCTCCTAAAGCAAGCGCCCGTTGCTTAGCCTCTGTAGTAATATCCGCTGTTAGCACCAAAACAGGCAGATATGTGTTCTGCGGAATCAAAGTTTTTAATTGTCTAATAACCTCATAACCATTCAAATTAGGCATCATGAGGTCGAGCAGAATTAAATCAGGTTTGAATGATTCAAATAAATCAAAAACCAAACGGGAATCAGTAATAGATTTGAAATTGGTGTATCCCTGAATTTCAAGAAAGCTTTCTAAAACATCAATATTCGCCTGATTATCATCCACTATAAGAATGTTGGCATTTTTAATTATTGAATCCATAACGCTATTTTTTAAATTTTATTAATATTTTTTTATCTGATAGGTTTTATCATACCATCAACCACTTCCAAAAATTCTAATACATCAAGTGGCTTGGTTAAATAGTTCGCAGCCCCAGCTTCTTTAAGCTTTTCTATTTGGCTGCCCATAGCATTGGCACTTAAAATTACAACAGGGATTGTTTTTGTTTTTGCTTCATTTTTTAGCAACTTCAATACCTCCTTTCCGTTAATATCAGGCAGATCAAGATCAAGCAAAATAAGAGCCGGCTTATAATCTGTTGCCAGCTTTACGGTATTCTTTCCATACATTTCTGTAATAAGATGAATTGAAGGACGGTGAATATCAAGAATTTGTTCCACCAGCTGGATATTGGAAATATTATCTTCAATATACAAAATCGTTCCAGTCACAACAGAATTTGCTGTTTCCGCTTTTGTTTTTTCAGTTACGCTGTTTTGTTTATGATATCCGTTCTGACCTTCGGCTTGCGGAAGTTCAATCCAGAAAATGCTGCCAACCCCAACTTTACTTTCAACGCCAACTGTTCCGCTCATAACTTCAATCAATTTTTTAGCAACGGCCAATCCAAGTCCGGTACCTTCAACTGCAGAAACTTCTGCTCCAATTCGTTGAAACGGCATAAAAAGTTTATGCAATTCTTCCGGCTTAATTCCATTTCCTGTATCAATAACACTAATCCTGACTCCATTTTCCTTACTACACTGAACCTTCACTGAACCCCCATCACGGTTATATTTTACAGCATTATTAATCAAGTTCAGCAAGACTTGTTTTAGTTTCTGATTATCCGCCTTTACAAACATATCTTCATCTGAAAGATTAATAAATTCCAGAGAAATATTTCTGTCATTTGCAAGGGGTAGAACAATATCTAATGTTTCGGTTGTTATTCCACATACTGAAATCGGCTCAAGAGAAACAGAAAGTTCCCCGGCCTCAATTCTGGAAAGATCCAGCACTTCATTAATCAGATTCAGCAAATGTTTGCCACTTTTCAAAATATGATTCACACCTTTTATGTGTGCCGGAGCGAGCTCACCCATTTCCAATAATTGAGCGAAACCGAGTATAGAGTTCATTGGAGTACGCAATTCATGGCTCATTCGGGAAAGGAATTCGCTTTTTGCAAGGTTTGCACGTTCAGCTTCTCTCTTTGCTTTCTTTAATTCTTCTTCAATTTTTTTTCGTTCTTCAATTTCCGTGTGAAGAATTTCATTCGTCTCTGCAAGCTGCCTGGTCCTTTCTTGAACTTTAATTTCCAAACCTGCATTTATGTCACGAATTTTCTTCTCATCTTGATTTCTGGTAATTGCCAAACTTGCAAGATGCACAACTGATTCCATTAATTCTAATACACCATTGTCAGGAGCTTTAGGCTTGCTATGATAAATAGCGAATGTGCCTAAGGCATTTCCTTTGGCATCCAGGATTGGGTCTGACCAGCATGATTGAAGGTTTGCTTTTTGCGCCAACGCGCGAAAAGGTATCCAGTTAGGGTGTGTATGTATATCTTCTGCTATTACGCGTTTTCTAGAATAGACAGCCGCTCCGCAAGAACCAACGTATTCGCCAATTTCCAATCCATCAATTGCCTGGTTATAAAAATCAGGTAAATTTGGTGCAGCGCCAAGATGCAAATGTTTCCCTTCTTCATCCAATAAAAGAATTGAACAGATTGAAGCAGGGTCTTCACTTTCAACCGATTTTACAATTAATTCAAGAATATCCGGCAGTTTTTTACCGGTTGTAATTGCTTCAAGAATTTCACTTTGTTTTAATTTTCTGATTTTTAATCTTTGTTGTTGTGTAATATCTTTGGCAACGCCACCTATCTGTACTGGTTTTCCGTTTTCATCATAAATCAACGACTTCCTGTCAAGCAACCAAACAATCTTTCCATCTGGTCTAATGATTCTATATTCTGCTTCAGCACTACCTTTACTTAATAATTTTTCACTGCTTGCTTCGGCAATTGCAAGGTCATCCGGGTGAACCATTTCTATCCACAATTTTGGATTAGCTTTAAATTCCTCTACTGTTCTTCCATACAAGGTTTCAAAAGATTTATTGATATCAATAATCTGCGACCCATCGCCTGAAGCAGTCCAAACCACGTCGTTTAATGAAGAAACTAAATTGTTAAATCTTATATTTGTTTCCTTTGCTTCAATTTCAGCACTTATCCGGTCGGTAACATCTTGGAAAATACCGCTAACTGCCACAATTTCTCCATTTTCTATTTGCGGCTGACCAATTGTTCTTACCCATATCCGGTTATTTTTAGCTGTGATCAACGGCAACTGCAGATCAAAAGGTTTTCCATCTTCAATTGCCAGGCGAACAGCTTCGGTTATTACAGGTATTGATTCGGGGGTATAGAATTCTAATCCTGTTTCGATTGTTGGGTGGTAATCCGGACCAACTTCGTGTATTTTACGAACCATTTCTGAAAATACCACTTCATTATTTCTGAGATCAATTATCCAGCCACCAATCTTTGCCATTTTACCTGTTTTTTCAAGCATATCATTGGTACTATTCAGATCTTTTATTCGTTCTTTTACCCTTTCTTCCAACTCCTTATTTAGTTTCTGCAATGCTGCTTCTGCTTTTCTTCTTCCGGTTATGTCCTTTTTTACTAACCAAAAGACCACTATCAATAAAATAATCTGCATGAACAGATTAATCAGAATGATAAGCAATGTACCCAATGCTTTATGCTCCTCATTTTCCGTACGTTCTATTAAAATTCTTTTCTCTTCAGCAGCCATTTCCTTTATCAGACTATCTGTTTTAGCATAGATTACTTTCCCATTCAAAGTGGAAAATACAGTAAAGGCAGCATCCCGTCCTTCATTTTTGTATGTGTTTATTAATTCACTCGAAAATTCAATGCCATTTTTACCCAAATCCTCCAACAACATTAATCTTGCTTGCTGTTTAGGATTATCTTTGGTTAGATCCTTTATTTCTTCAAGTAGATTAAAAATTCTCTCGGCTGTTCCAAACCATTCATTAAGAAATACCTCATTTCCGGAAATAAGAAAGCCGCGGCTGTTAGCCACAATTCTATATGTTTCCGAAAGGGCATTTCCAAGCTTTTCCTGCACCAATTTTGTATGTTCAACTTTGTGTGAAGCTGACACGAGTGACTTAATACTTGTTGCAGACAAAAGCGATCCAAAAATGATAAATATTGAAGCCACTGTTAAACCTGAGAGAAGTTTGTATTCGAAAGTAATGTTTCTATTATTAGTAAACATGAGAAGATAAATACCAGCACAAACAATAATAAAGGTAAGTGAATCAGCAAAAGATATTCTTGTATATGCCTCAAATCCTGTAAGTTCATCCAGCCCTAAAATGTATCCCGATAAACCCATAATACTGATAGTGAAGGTGGTAATCAGAAGGAAAATGTTAACAAGACTACGTTCGAATTTTGGGTAAGTAAGAAGCAAAAAGAGAAGGCCAATCAATATAAAATTAAGCACTGTGTTTGGTGCAGGTCTTCCTGGATGTACTGTACCGAGTGCATTTTCTTTTTCCCGAAAAAGATACTCGTCAATTCCGAGATCAATATTGAACAGGTATTGCAAAACTACCAGAGAGCCAAAAATTATCATAATACCAGCCAAAAGTCGCACGGCGTGCACACTTATCAGCTTTTGTTTAACCTGAAGGAAAATAAGTGTAAGCCCTGCAAGAATAAAGAAAACAGCAGAATTTGCTTTCATCGTAACTCCGCCCAGACCAAAGGTTTTAAGGATATTGCTGTCGAGCTGCCATCCAATGAGCACTATTATTCCGGCAAGCATTACAATTATGCCGGTTGCATAGTTCTTTGGTATTCGTAATAATTTTGATTTCTTAGTTGCTTTAGATTCCAATAATAAACTTTCACTTGAATTTCTAAGCTTATTCTGGGGCTCATCTTTGGTTCGGGGTTTAATTTCCATATCAAAGTTTTTTTAGTTGTTTAATGCCGTGTTGTACCTACGAATGATAACACCGTTTTCTAACTAACAATAGCTCTGGTATTTTATTTGAACACTTTCTTCGCTGAATTGTCCATCATAGCAATTTCGCTGTCAGGGAAGCCTAAAATCCCATCAAGCGGAAGTTATATTATTCAAGCATTACGATAATTCTGTTGGCCATCTGATACGTTTAATTGTTTTACTGGTCAAATATATTAAAAACTTTAACATTGTATCAAAAAAAACCATTTGTTTGTACTTTTATCTTCTGGAAACTCAGCTTCGGCAATATAAAATCTAAAGCTTGCACCTATGAAAACTCTTTTACTGATACTGCTTTTCGGCTTTTTGTCTTGCAAAAATGCCTACAATGATATGCCTCAACAAAATGATGCAGCAGAATACCCAATTAAGAAAATGAGCTATCTCGCTCTAGGCGACAGCTACACCATCGGTGAAGGCGTAACAATTTCCGAGCGTTGGCCGGTGCAATTAACCCAGGCATTGAAAGCTAAAAACTTTGATGTTGAAACCCCTCAAATTATTGCCCGAACAGGTTGGACAACAGATGAACTTATGCGTGCCATCGATGAGGCAAATATTTCAGATACTTTCGATCTCGTTTCATTACTCATTGGTGTCAACAATCAATACAGAGGCAGGCCTGTTGAGCAGTTTCGTCTCGACCTGGTTTCGCTCATTGAAAAAGCGCTGACTTTTGCCGGAAACGATACATCACGTGTTTTTATGCTTTCAATCCCCGATTGGGGCGCTACACCTTTTGCATCAGGGCGCGACCGTGAAAAAATTGCCAGCGAAATCAACGCATACAATTATGTTATCCATCAGGAAACCAGTGCAAGAAACATCCTTTTTGTTAATATTACTCCCATTTCGAGAGAAGCGCTGTCCGATCCCACTTTGCTTGCCAACGACGGGCTTCATCCCTCCGGAAAAATGTATCTTCGATGGGTCAATGAATTGCTTCCCCGTCTTACTCCACAAATCCATAAGTAAAAGAAAACATGAAAACTGCTGAATATTTTCAGAATAAAGCCAAAATAGCTGACGCTAAAGATTCATTGGCTCATTTCAGGTATCGATTTGAAAATACAGATAATCACTTGATTTATCTTGATGGAAATTCTTTGGGCAGAATGCCTTTGGCTACAAACCAATTGTTGGAAAATGTTATTCAGAAACAGTGGAATGAGCGCTTGATTCGCAGTTGGAACGATCATTGGGTTGAGCTTCCGAAAAAACTGGCAGCAAAAATCGCAAAAATTGTCGGCGCCCGTGAAGATGAAATTTTTGTCGGAGACAATACTTCAGTGAATTTTTACAAACTTGCTTTTGCATCACTTAAAATGCAAAAAGACCGCACTAAAATTATTTCTGATAACCTCAATTTTCCATCGGATCTCTATCTCCTTCAGGGTTTAATTGCCAATTCCTATAAAGATCACCATCTTGAAATTCTTGAAAGTGATGATGGCATTTTGATGAATCAGGAAAAAGTTGCTTCTGCTTTAAACGACCAAACTGCACTCCTTACGCTAAGCATGGTGGTTTTCAAAAGTGCCTTCATGTACGATATGAAAGAAATAAACAGGCTGGCTCATAAGCATAACGCACTTGTATTATGGGATTTAAGTCATGCCTCTGGTGCCGTGCCAGTAAATTTGAACGAAAGCAATGCTGATATGGCTGTTGGCTGCACCTATAAATATTTGAACGGCGGGCCAGGTTCTCCTGCATTTCTGTACATAAGAAAAGATTTGCAGGAAAGCTTATCAAGTCCGATCTGGGGGTGGTTTGGCCACCAAAAACCATTCACTTTCGACCTGAATTATCAGCCGGAAACCTCAGTCTGGCAGTTTGCAGCCGGAACCCCGGGAATACTTTCGTTGGCTGCACTTGAGCCCGGACTGGATTTACTGCTTGAAGCAGGCATCGAAAATCTGCGAATGAAAAGTATTGCACAAAGCACACTTCTGCAGGAAATGACAGAAGAATTCCTTCAACCGCTTGGTTTTTCATTGGCTTCTCCACAAAACCCTGAACAGCGTGGATCACATATTACCTTGAAACATCCTGAAGGTTTTCGTATCAGTCAGGCCATGATTGAACCAAAAAACGGTTCCAAAGTAATCATTCCTGATTTCAGAACACCTGACAACATAAGACTTGGAATTGCACCCTTATATAATTCATTTAATGATATTTACGAGTGTGTCATCAGATTAAAAAGCATCGTTTCAGAGAAAGAGTACCTGTCTTATGAAAGCAAGTTGCCAACTGTAACTTAGCCTGAAACTAGAAATCACGCTATGACATCAGCTTTGCAAAAACCTTTGTCCCATCAAATTGCTCTAACAAGGTTTTGAGTAAAACTGTCATTGGTATTGACAAGATCAATCCGGGAACACCCCACATATAACCCCAGAACATCAACATAATAAGTACTGCTATAATGTTAATTGAAAACGATTTACCCATCAAAATAGGTTCCATAACAGAGCCAAACAACAACTGAATTGATGTAAAAATCAATCCAAGTAACAAGATTGTTCCCGGCTGCTCTATTTCAATGAAGGCAAAAAGCGTAGCCAAAATGGTAACCACAACAGATCCTATCATCTGAACAAAATTTAACGCGAAGGCAAATAATCCCCAGAATAGCGGGAAACTAATTCCAAAAAACCAGCAAACCAACCCAAATGCAAGGCCAGTCAAAATACTTACAAAAACCTTTACCTTTAGGAATTTGACGATGTTGTGCTCGATAGACATATAAGTTTTCACCGAGCGCATTTTGCTCGTAAACAAGGTTTGTCCCATCATTTTCTCCAGATTAAGCGACCCCGCCAAAAGCAAGACCAGAAAAAATATTGTTAGAAGAATAAAAGTCAATGTTCGCTGAACCATGGTAAAAGTCTGTCCGAAATTACCATAAATTTTCTCGGTTACCTGATTACTGAAAAGAATACTTTTGATAGCACTTGGGTAAGTATTTGTTTCAATCCCCAATATTTCTGCATAAGGAGCAATTGTTTTTCCGACTTTGGCGTCCAACTTTTGATACAACACTTCCTTTCCATCAATGATCTCTTTACTGACTTGCTGAACCAGTATAACCGAAAGAAAAACCCCTAGTGAAATAACAATCATAACCAACACTATAGCTGCAATTCTGTGAATCTTTCTTTTAAGCAACCACCGCATTGTTGGCATAAAAAGCAAGGTCAGAATAAAGGCAAACATCAATGGTGCAAAAATAAATCCAAGCACCCTTAATATGTAAAATGAAAGAGGAATGGTAATTGCCAGAAGCAATTTGTTTGTTGTCGATACTTCGTTAATTTTAAACATTTTACATCTGATTATATGGTATTTAAAACTGGCTGTCTATTATGATATACTACCTTCGTGCAGCTGAATATTTTTTAATAAAAAAATTGTTTGTTTCACATCCTCCATTTACAAATGCTGTTTAATTGTACCTTCCCGAATCAGGTCTGAAAAGCATGTATTTTGTTGAAAAAGCAAAAACATGCGACTTTAAAAACGGCAATGAATCAGTCATTAAAACAAATCTGAATCGGTTAAAGGAAATCCCTTTTGTGCGTATACCACGCATTAAATCTCTCTTCTCAAATGTGCATGAGAAGTTTTTATTGTCATCAGATAGTTTTAATTGGACTTCATCGATTCCCAGATCATCAAGGCTGAACCGGACAAATTCATTTTTTTTATCAATAAATTCAATCGATGTTTGGATTTCTTTTGTTAATGACACCTTATCATATAAACCCACTTCAATTGTGGCCGTTTCAAATCTAGGATTGTGTTCCGTTATAGTCAGCTTCCTGACGCCAGAAACCTGCTCAGAAACTTTATACGTCCGGGGCTGCCGCAAATACCATCGCCTGAACAGGATGCCTCCGCCAGCCAACAAACCCAAAACCACAACTGCTATCAGATCATTGTCCATTTTTCCATCTATGTTTTAGACTGCAAAGATACGCTTCAAACAGACAAACGTATGACTCTTTTGTTTTATTCACATTTAAGAAATTAAAAAAATACGGTTAATAAAAAAGTACGAATAATAAATAAAAAACTAACGATTAGTCGCTCTGAATGCACAAAATATCCGGATTTATATATCTTTGCGAGCCGCTCCCCATCAAAGCGGTATTTTTTTACACTAATAATTTATGATGATGAAAAAGCTTTTGTTTCTCATTTTTGCAACTTTTGCAATCCTTTTTAATCCTGGAATCTCGAATGCCTGCACCAATTACATTGTAAGCAAAGGTGCATCCATCGACGGCTCAACCATGCTCACGTATGCTGCCGATTCTCACATCCGCTATGGCGAATTGTATTTTAGTCCGGCCAGGCATTGGCCTGAAGGCAGTATGGTAACTATTTATGATCGCAGTACAGCCCAGCCTTTGGGACAAATTCCACAGGTTCCATACACCTACCAAACGGTTGGTTTTATCAATGAACATCAGGTTGCCATCGGAGAATCAACTTTTGGCGGAAGGCCTGAACTGGTTGATTCAACAGGTGTTATGGATTATGCCTATCTGATGTTTCTTTCCTTGCAAAGAGCCAAAACTGCACGTGAAGCCATCAAAGTAATCGCTGAACTTGTCGCTGAACATGGTTATGCCAGCTCCGGAGAATCCTTTTCAATCGGCGATCCCAATGAAGTATGGATCATGGAAATCATCGGCAAAGGCACAGATTTGAAAACTGATCGCAAAACAAAAAAACAATTCAATTCAAATAAAGGTGCTGTCTGGGTTGCCATTCGCATTCCTGACGGCTACATTTCGGCACACGCCAACCATGCCCGTATCACAGGATTTCCTTTAGCCAATGGGAAAACTTCTATTACAGAAAAAGATTGGGAAAATCTTCAAGGCGAAGATGTTCGTGTCATTTATTCAAGCGATGTGATTTCATTTGCCAGAGCAAAAGGATATTTCAGTGAAAGTGACAATGAATTCAGTTTCAGTGATGTGTATGCACCACTCGATTTTGGTGCTGCCCGTTTTTGCGAATTAAGGGTTTGGAGTATGTTCAACCATGTTAGCGATGATATGGATCAATACTGGGATTATGCAACAGGATTCAATAACTCAAACCGGATGCCGCTGTTTATCAAGCCTTCACGCAAATTAAGTCCACAAGATCTGATTGCTTTCAAACGTGATTATTTACAGGGAACCGAACTTGATATGTCGAAAGATGCCGGTGCCGGCCCACATGGTTTACCTTACAGGTGGCGCCCGCTTACATGGGATTACGAAGGAAAAGAGTATTTTCATGAAAGGGTTACGGTAACACAGCAAACAGGTTTTTCCTATGTTGCACAGATGCGTAACTGGCTGCCCGATCCAATTGGAGGCATCATTTGGTTTGGTGTCGATGATGCAGGTTCATCTGTTTATGTTCCTTTTTATTGCGGAATCAACAGTGTTCCACGCTCATGGTCTGAAGGTTATGGTGATATTCTGACCTACACCGATGATGCAGCATTTTGGGTTTTCAACCGCGTGGCACATTTCAATTACCTTTTCTACGATCGCGTAATGCCTGATCTTGTGAAAGTGCAAAGTGAACTCGAGAATAAATTCCGCGACTACACCCCTGCTGTCGATGCCGCAGCGCTTAAACTCTATGAAACCGATCCTGCTCTGGCACGTACTTTTCTTACAGATTACTCTGCAAGTATGGGTGATTTGACCGTTAAACGCTGGAAAGAACTTGGAGAATATTTACTAGTTAAGTTCCTTGATGGAAATGTGAAACAAGAGAAAGATGGAAAATTACTCAGAAACCCATGGGGCTATCCGCAGCCGCCACGTTTCCCGGGTTATCCGGATGGATTTAAGAAAGCGATTATCGATGATACCGGCGACAGGTTCATTTATCCGAAAAAATAAAAATTAATAAAAACAGGCTTTTTCTGAATGTTGAAAAAGCCTGTTTTTTTTACTTACTTAAAGTTTGTCAAAAACCATATTCAGACAAAAAAGCAAGGATATTTGATTCAATTCTTTTCAAAGATTGTTCATTATCAGCCCTTTCAAATATTTCACCGGTAACTTTTTCGTAAAGTTCAATATAGCGGTCCGAAACACTCATCACATAATCATCTGTCATTTCAGGAACCTTTTGACCCGAATGTCCTTGAAAACCATTCGCCATGAGCCATTCACGTACAAATTCCTTTGAAAGCTGCTTTTGATTTTCGCCTTTTGCAAAACAAGCTTCATAAGTATCAGCGATGAAATAGCGCGACGAATCTGGTGTGTGGATCTCATCAATCAGATAAATTGTGCCATCCTCTCCCCTGCCGAATTCATATTTTGTATCGACTAGAATGAGCCCTTGCTTTGCTGCAATCTCGCTTCCTCTCTCAAAAAGTTTACGTGTGTATTGCTCAACAATGGTATAATCACTTTCGCTCATAAGCCCTTTGCGAATGATTTCAGAAGGCGCAATATCTTCGTCGTGGCCTTCAGAGGCTTTGGTTGATGGCGTGATGATTGGTTCTGCAAAACGCTGGTGCTCACGCAAGCCTTCAGAAAGTTTTACTCCACAGATTTCTCTTGAACCGTCTTTGTAGTTTCTCCATGAACTACCCGTCAGAAAACCCCTAATCACCATCTCCACTGCAAAAGGTTTACAAAGACGGCCAACAGTTACCATCGGGTCAGGGCTTGCTATTTTCCAGTTTGGAACAATATCGGCAGTAGCATCGAGAAATCTTGATGCGATCTGATTAAGCACCTGTCCTTTATAAGGAATACCGCGCGGCAGTACAACATCAAATGCAGAAATACGATCTGTTGCTACCATCACCAGCAAACGGTCATCAATATTATAGACGTCTCTTACTTTACCTTTGTAAAGATTCTTTTGCATTGGCAAAGAAAAACTTGTGCTTTCAAGTGCTTTTGGGATCATAATATTGGTGGTTCCTGTGTGGGTAAATCTATCGTTGTTTCAATTGATGCTGTAGGCGGCTTCACTCCGTTGTTCTGATTGGGTTTGCCGTTTTGATAATCGTCATCATATCGCTGATACGCTTTGATGATGCGTGTTACAAGTTTATGCCGAACCACATCCTTATCATCAAGCATAATGAATTCAATGCCCGGAACATCTTTCAGAACATCCATTGCGTGAATCAAACCCGAAGGTTGCCTGTAAGGCAAATCGATTTGTGTGATATCGCCATTGACAATAAACTTTGAGGATTTCCCCATGCGTGTGAGAAACATTTTTATCTGGCTTCTTGTCGAATTCTGTGCCTCATCCAGGATGGCAAAAGCATTGTCGAGCGTTCGTCCACGCATGAAAGCCAGCGGTGCAACTTCAATCGTGCCGTCTTCAAGATAGCTAAGCAGTTTTTGTGTTGGAAGCATATCACGCAAAGCATCATAAAGGGGCTGCATATATGGATCTAACTTTTCTTTCATGTCTCCCGGAAGAAAGCCGAGATTTTCCCCGGCCTCAACAGCAGGTCTGGTAAGGATGATTCGTTTCACTTCTCTGTTCTTTAGGGCACGGACAGCAAGTGCAACAGCCGTATAAGTTTTACCTGTTCCGGCAGGGCCAATGGCAAAAATGAGATCGTTGGTTGCAATTTTTGAAACCATGCGTTTTTGATTGGCCGTAATCGCTTTCACCTGCAACCCACCGCGACCGTGAACAAGCACTTCCTTATTATCAAGCACACGCACCGACTCTTCATCGCCTTCGCCAATCATAATCTGATCAATCAACTTTTCATTGATCTTGCCAAAACGCTCCAGATGCAACATCACCAATTCGAAGCGGTTTACAAAAAAATCGAGTTCTTCGGCATCGCCAATAACTTTTATAAAGTTACCTCTTGCGATAATTTTCAACTTTGGAAAAATAAGTTTAATGTGCTCCAGATGGGCGTCGCTGGCACCAAAAAGATCAATAGGACTTACATTTTCAACTTGTATTATTTGTTCGCTCATAAGCTTTTTAAATTCAAAAAATGCAATGGAATTATTCGGCAAAAGTATTTATTTCTTTGCTTACATAGCCCGAAAGCTTTAAAGTGAAAAAAATTGTTTGATTGCTCTCTGCGAAAAGCTGATTAAAAGATTGGAAAATAATATCTGAAATTTGATTGCTGAAACACAATTATCCTTTCAGTATTAAAGGCTATTCAAACAAATTCAGCTTTTTTTTCATGATCAAAAAAACTTATTTCATTCACTCGTGGTCTATTCTATGAATGAGTATATTTGCAAAAAGTTACCAACCTGAGTGGTTGAATATTCAAATATTTATAAATGTGATGGTTACACATTAATTTTTGCATGGCAATTATAACACTAACAAGCGATTGGGGAACCTCAGATTATTATCTGGCTGCTGTAAAAGGCACCATCTTATCACATTTGCCCGGCACCACAATTATTGATATCTCCCATCATATCAAGCAGTTTGATCTTGAAGGAGCTGCATTTACGATCAGAAATTGCTATCACAATTTCCCTGTTGGAACAATTCATATTGTTGCCATCAATACGGAAGAGTCAATCGAGCATCCTCATGTGGCCATGCAATACAAAGGCCACTATTTTATTGGTACCGATAACGGCATTTTTTCAATGATATTTGGGGAAGACCCGGAAGAAATGGCCGAAATTGACATCCCTCAGGACAGCGACTTTTTCACTTTCAGCACACGTGACCGCTTTGTTAAAGCTGCCGTCGAAATCGTAAGAGGCACTCCGATCAAAAATCTTGGTGAGGCGCGCGAAGGGCTTACCAAACGTTTGCTTTTCAAACCTACCATTGTTGAAAACGCCATTAAGGGCATGGTCATTCATATTGATGCATACGAAAATGCAATCACCAATATTCCGTACAATCTTTTCAAGCAGGAAAGGCGGGGCAGAAACTTTGAAATATACTTTGCCGGATACCGCTTGCAGAAAATTCAGGAAGGCTATATGGATGTAGGCGTAGCTGACTTGCTTGCTATTTTTGGCACACATGGAATGCTTGAAATTGCGATGAACCAGGGCAAAGCTGCTTCACTTTGCGGCCTTGAGCGCAATACGCCTGTTAATATAAATTTTTTCTGATTTTTTCAGCAATTGCTTCTGCACAAAACATCTCTGGAGAAGAGAAAGAGTTTCCAAACCACAAAACCAATCAAAATTCCTAATAGTCCGCCTGCAATAATGTCGCCCGGATAATGCACACCAAGGTAAATGCGACTATAACTCACTATGCCTGCCCAGCTGAAAAATACCAGGGCTGCATTGCGAAAGAAGGGTTTAAAGAGAAAAAACAAAAAGGTTGCCAGAGCAAAACTGTTTGTTGCATGGGATGAAACGAAGCCAAAACTACCGCCACAACTACCTTTCGCTAAATGAATCAATGGCTGCAGATCTGTTTCATGGCAAGGGCGCAGCCGTTGAAAAACAAGCTTGAAGGCTTGTACTGAAATTTGATCCGAAAGACTTATCAATATAGCTACAAAAAGTAATATCCTGACGGCTTCCCACTGAAATTTTTTGATGATTATAAATATCAGCACAGCATAAAACGGAATCCATGTGAACTTTCCGGAAATAAATATCATTACAGGATCAACAAAAGGATGATGAATTCCATTGAGAAAAAGGAAAAGTGCTCTGTCGAGCTGCAGTAGCCATTCTATCATAAAACCGTTAATTGCCGGTGCTTAAAAGCTCCCTTTTCAGATCGTAATACTTTTGGTTGTATGGGTCACGCCGAATAAGCATATCGAGAGATTCCAAAGCCCTTTTGGTTTTTCCTTTGCTTTTGAATTTCTCAAATTGCTGCATGAAATAAGCATCACTTTTGCAGGTAAAACCAGGCGATTCAGCCTCAACAACAAGATATCCTTTTGCATCAGTTTCAGTACCTTTGATGGTAAACAGAATCGGAATCTCGAAACGTGTATATTTATCGTCATTGCATTGATTCCATTGTCCTTCAGTGGATTTATAAAACTCCTGAAGTTTTTCGTTAAGGCCCACATGCAATGGGTTTCTCATCCTGAAATCGCCTAACACATTATTGCAATCAACAGTAAAAGAAACAATTACGGTTCCTACGATACAGTTTTTTCGTGCCTCAGTGGTATAATCAACTGTTGCAAAGAATGCCCGTTCAAAAGCACCTGCCCCACCTTTGAAACGATAATCAAGCAGATGGCGTATATGCTTGCTTCTGCTTTCATTCAGATTAAATGAAAGTGAATCGCTTTGAGCCAGGGCAAAAATGTTGCCAACAAAGAGAAAAACGACAAGAATAATCAGTTTTTTCATAGTTTGAGCATTTAACTTTGTGTTGGATTAAAAATCTTTATTCAGTCGTTTGTGCATCTTCGACTGGATTGAGGTGCAGCCATATCAGGTCTTTAAGTTCTTTTATTCCTTCTCCTGTTAAAGAGCTGATAAAGACATAAGGTAGATTTGGCACACTTTTACGAATTCCTGCTTTGAGCTCGTCATCAAGCATATCGCTTTTACTGATGGCTAAAATTCTGCTTTTATCAAGCAATTCCGGGTTGTAGGCTTCGAGCTCACCGATTAAAACATCAAAATCTTTTGCTATGTCGTCACTATCAGCTGGAATCATAAACAAAAGCAATGAGTTGCGTTCGATATGCCTAAGGAATCTTAAACCCAAGCCCTTTCCTTCCGACGCTCCTTCGATAATTCCAGGAATATCGGCCATTATGAAAGATTTAGAATCGTAATAGCTAACGATACCAAGGTTTGGCGTAAGGGTTGTGAAGGGATAATCACCAATTTCAGGTTTTGCTGCAGAAACAACCGAAAGCAAAGTGGACTTTCCTGCATTGGGAAAGCCAACCAAACCTACATCGGCCAGAATCTTTAGTTCGATAATAACCCATGTTTCAACGCTGTCTTCGCCAGGCTGGGCATAGCGTGGTGCTTGATTTGTAGCTGTTTTGAAGTGAACATTACCTAAACCACCTCTGCCACCTTTTAAAAGAATATGTGTTTGACCATCTTCAGTAATTTCTGCAATCTGCTCTCCTGTATCAACATCACGTGCTACTGTTCCGAGGGGCACATCTATGATAACATCTTTTCCGCTTGCGCCTGTACTTTGTTGTTTACCGCCAAATACTCCGTTATCGGCATGAAGGTGCTTGGTATAACGCAAATGAAGCAAAGTCCACATTTGTTTGTTTCCTCTTAAAATGATATGACCGCCCCTGCCGCCATCTCCGCCATCAGGACCACCTTTAGGAATAAACTTTTCACGTCTGAAATGGGCTGAACCGGCTCCACCACGACCAGAGCGACAGAAAATCTTTACGTAATCAACAAAATTTGAACTTGCCATAGGTATTAAAAATTACGGCAAAGATAGCGAAAGCATCACAATAAGCAGACAATAATTGATTTGAGGTAAATCCTATTTTGATTTACAGAGGATTGTTCTTGTTGATTCTGAAACCATTATCTCATTCTGTCCCATACGTATAGGACACAAAGAAAAAGATGATTAATATGAGAGAAAATGAACGAAAACTGTTTGTTAATCAGCGTTTCGCACTTGTCTGACGCCTTTTTTTATGGCTTCCTGCAAGCGGGCATTCACATCATCTTCTGTTCCGGAGCCATCGCTATCGAAAAATACACTCTGCTTTTTGTAATACTCAATTACTGGCTTGGTCTTCTTTTCGTACTCATCCAAACGATTTAAAATCATCTCTGTCGAGGAATCATAAACACGTTTCCGCTCTGTTTTACTTCTGTCGTTCAGTCGTTTGATAGCGTCAAGTGTTGAAAGTCTGATATTTAGCATAAGGCTTACTTTTGAGTTTATCCTCCGGAGTAAACCATCGAGAATATAAGCCTGAACAATTGTACGCGGGAATCCTTTAAAAATGAATCCGGAAGCAGATGGATTTCTTTCAATCTGTCTTTCGATAAGCTTAATAGCAATCTCATCCGGAACGATTTCTCCACGCTCCATATATGGTTTGGCAATCATGCCCAGTTCTGTTCCTGCAGTAATTTCTTTCCGCAAAAGCTTGCCAGTAGAAATGTATACCAAATTATTATTCTTGGCAAGAATCTCTCCTTGTGTACCTTTTCCAGATCCGGGTTTGCCAAGCAGAACAACATTGAAATAGTCATGACTGATTGTACTTTCAATGGTTTTGCAAAGCTGCTCAAAAATATCCTCAACTTCGCCTACACCCTGAATAGGGTAATAATTTCCTTTGGCTTTGTAAAAATCAATTACAGGTTTAGTTTTATTCTCATACTCCTGCATCCTCACTTCAATAACCTCCAGGTTATCGTCAGCACGCCCACCTACTTTTGCCCTTTCAAGCATTCTGGCAACAAGTAGATCTTTTGGCACTTCCAGACTTAGCATGCAGGTAAGGCTACTATTTAGCTTAAGCAGCAGCCCTTCAAGAATATAAGCCTGAACAACTGTTCTGGGAAATCCATCGAATAGAATTCCGCGGGAATCAAGATTCATTGTCACCTTTTTCTCAATAATCTGTACGATAATTTCGTCAGGAACAAGGCCACCTTTGTCAATAATTTCTTTGGCTTCTTTGCCAAGAGCCGTTTGCTTAACAATTTCCTCCCGCAGGATGTCACCTGTAGAAATATATGTAAGGTTGTACTTTTCAAGCAAAAGTTTTGACTGGGTGCCTTTACCAGCACCCGGAGGACCAAAAAGGGCAATATTCAGCATGATAAAAATTTGGTTTGTGTTTTAGTATCAGGAAACGATTTTGTAAATATCAGGTAGATTGCGTGCATGTTCGTTATAATCGAGTCCATAGCCAATAATGAAATCATTGGGTATTTCCAGCCCGACATAATCAATTGGAAAGCTATACTGAAAGGCTTTTGGCTTAAAAAGCATTGTTGCAATTTTCACTTCATTGGCCTGCAATTTTTTCAGCTTTTCGATGGTAAACAACATCGTTAGTCCTGAATCTATAATATCTTCCACCAACACTATATTTCTTCCGGCAATGGAATGGTCGAGTCCAATTAGCTCTCTTACCACTGAAGTAGAGGCAGTTCCACTATAGGATGAAAGTTTAACGAACGAGATTTCACATTCAATCTCAACATTTTTAAACAGCTCAGCTGCAAACATGAAAGCTCCGTTAAGGACAATCAGGAAAAGCGGATTTTTTCCTGCAAAGTCGCGGTTAATGTTATCGGCAACCTTTTTAATTGCCCTTTCAATTTGATCCTGTGGGATATAAATTTCAAATTCTTTGTCGTGAACCTTAATTCTACTCATAATAATTCCTTTCTAACCGTGTCCGGCTCATTTGAACCCACAAATATAAGTTTTCATTGAATATCCTTGTCTGATTGTTGTAAAATTATCTTAAAATGCTAATTTTTAGTGCTAAACTAACTTTCTAACAATCATTAATCCATCACGCATCGGAAGGATTACCTGTTCAACGTCTTTATCATCTGCTATAAGTTTGTTAAATGCAATGATTGCGAGTGTTTCCTGATCTGTCGATTCTTCAGCAAGCACTTTCATACCCCACAAAACATTGTCTGCAATCAGAAACCCTCCGGATCTCAGTTTTTCTTTCAGCATCGGATAGTATCCCGGATATCCAGCCTTGTCAGCATCAAGAAAAATTAAGTCGAAGGTTCCGTCAAGCGCAGGAATGATAGTTTTAGCATCTCCGATAACAAGTTCAATCTGTTTCTCAAATCCTGCTTTTTTTACAAAATCAAGAATGAGCGATTCAAACTCTTCGTTGGCTTCGATGGTGATAAGTTTACCACCGTTTTTTAATCCTCCTGCAAGCTCAATTGCTGAGTAACCTGTAAAAGTACCTACCTCCAAAATCCTTTCCGGATTTATCATTTGACTAATCAACCCAAGAAATCTTCCCTGCACATGCCCTGAAATCATGCGCGGATATACCGTTTTCAGATGTGTCTGTCTGTACAATTCCTTCAACACTTTTGTTGGAGGGGTTGTATGCAACTCAAGGTACTTCTCAAGTTTTTGACTCATTTGAATAAAGTGTTGAAAACCATTTTTGCATTGCTTTCGCCGGGCTGCACCAATTCGACTTTCTTTGTTTCAAAAGGAATTTCCTGTCTGTCAATTTCAAGCAATTCAGGCTTCAAAATGATATAGCCTACTTCATCAACACCAATACTTTCGCACAGCAATTCAATGGATTGGCTGCCACCTTTTCTGATGCCGGTAAATAAAACCGGTTGTTCGCGATACAGGAATCCTTTGCTTTGGTCGAGCAAAGAAACATAAATCCAGAAATGGTTCAGCATGTCGGCATCATGGTTGGTAAGTTTAAAAACCAACTGTGTGCTTTGCATAAATTGTTTAATATGCGTTAGTTGAAGCGTAAATGGCAATGTATTTGGTTCAGTTTTTGCTTCAGGTTTTATGCCATCAGTTTCGACTTGACTACTGTTTTGAATTTTTGAATTAATGGCTTCTACGCCGGTCTGACCTTGTATGTAGGTGGAATTCAATAAAAGAACAAAGAAAATCAGGCTGCTCAAAATTGCAGTCTTAAGGGCAGAAAAATGCTTTATTGGTAATATTTTCATGTTTGTAACTGGCATTCTATGATTTATTTCCTGCAAAGATAAGTGTACTTAACTGACGAGGCTCAAAGACTTCATTGGCCACCTCAAGCAGATCTGAACTATCTATATTTCTTATTGACCGGATAATATCTTCCATGCTGTCGACATGGTCTTTCTGTAAATGTGCACGTGCAATAGAAAGTGTTTCTGAGAGTCCGGATTCAATACTGATAGCCAGTTGCACAATAAGTTGCTGTTTTGCACGGGCAAGCTGAAGTGTTCCTAAACGGTCGTTACATAGCTTTTTCAATTCTTTTTTAACCAGACTTTCGGCTTTTGTTACAGATTCCGGATCTGTTCCAAGATAGACTCCGAACCAACCTGTGTCGGTGTATGAAGTATATTGTGAGTCGATATTGTAGGCAAAGCCATATTTTTCGCGGATATTAAGATTAAGTCTGGAATTCAGGCCTGGCCCACCCAAAACATTGTTTAGTAAAACAAGACTGTGTTTTTTTGGGTGATCATATTGATAGGCAATATTTCCTATCAGGCAATGACTCAGGTAATTGTCTCTTTCTTCCTTTTGAGTGCGCGGTAAATAGAAATCAAATGGCTGTCTGTGATTGGTATTATCGCTTGCAGGAATCAATCCAAAATGCCTCGAAACATGTTTCTTAAGTTTTTCAAAATCAATATTTCCAACTGAAGCGATAACGATTTCGCTTGTCTTATAATTTTTTTTGATAAAGCGAAGTATATGGTTTCTGTTGAAACTCTTTACTGTATCAGTGGTTCCGAGAATGTTACGGCCAATTGGGTGTCCGCTGAAAAGCATGTTCTCGTATTCATCAAAAATCTCTTCCGAAGGGGAATCTTTATAAGAGTTGATTTCATCGAGAATGACTTCTTTTTCCTTCTCCAGCTCTTTGGCAGGAAAAACCGAATTGAACGCGATATCAGCAAAAAGCTCAAGTGCCCTGTCGTAATAGGCTTTCAGAAAAGTGCCATGAATACAGGTTTCTTCCTTTGTTGTGTAGGCATTCAGGTCACAACCAACATTTTCCAGAAAACTTATCACATGAAAGGCTTTCCGCTTGTTTGTTCCTTTAAAAATCATATGTTCTATCAGATGTGCAACACCATTTTCACTCAGATCTTCATCACGCGAACCTGTGTTTACCATCAATGCCAGATGTGAAACAGGAGCACTGTTTTGTCTGTGAATAAGTTTGATGCCGTTATCCAGACGAAAGTATTGATAGCCTTCTATTTCTTTTCTTTTTAACATATTTTTACCGCTTGATATAGTGCTACTTTCAGCATGCTAATCAGAGCTAATTATTGTTTAAAAATGTCACAATTAAATTTGAGGCGGCAAAACTAATCAAATAATTCAGGCAGGAAGACAAATCAAACTATCTTTGTTTATACCATAATTGTATTAACTGAAAAACGATCGCTTGCTTATGATGGAGAAAATCACAAAGCCTACTCTGATGGTTGATAAAGCCACAACTTTGAACAATATCAGCCGAATGCTGAAAAAAACAGCAGCAGCCGGGGCGATATTTCGACCCCATTTCAAAACACATCAATCAGGTGTAGTCGGACAATGGTTTCGTTCATTTGGAATAGAAAAAATCACGGTATCATCTGTTTCAATGGCTCAGTATTTTGCTCTTCACGGCTGGAAAGATATTACAATTGCTTTCCCTGTAAATCTGAGGGAGCTGCCAGCAATCAACCACCTTGCGTTATCTTCAAAAATAAATCTGCTTGTTGAATCCATCGAAGTGGTGAATACACTTGAAACCGGACTTGACCATGTTTCAGATGTATATATAAAGGTGGATGCCGGTGCAGCAAGAACGGGCATTGCGATTGATAATATCGAAGCGATCATTACACTTGCTGAGCAAATAAAGTCAAAGCAGAAACTTAAGCTCGCCGGATTTCTTACCCATGCCGGACACACATACAAAGCAAAAGGAATTCAGGAAATTGAGGAAATAGCTGCGAGTTCGCAAAAAAAGCTTTTTGCAATCAGGGAAAAACTGAATGATCCTTCACTTATCTTAAGCTGGGGAGACTCCCCAAGTTGTTCGATGTTGCCTGAGCTGTCTGGTTTCGATGAATGGCGTCCCGGAAATTTTGTGTTTTATGATGTAATGCAATACCACATCGGATCTTGCGACCTAAAAGATATTGCTGTGGCGATGGCATGTCCTGTGGTGGCTGTTCATCCGGAACGCAACCAAATTGTTATTTATGGTGGTGCAATTCACTTTTCAAAAGAGCGCATCATTGCCGACAATGGTTTTGAACTATACGGATATGTTGTTGAATTCACTGAAAAGGGATGGTCAAAGCCCATTGCAGGTGCCTGGCTGTCATCGCTTTCTCAGGAGCATGGCATTGTGCAATTGCCTTCAAATTTAATTCAACATTTCAGACCCGGTGATATGATTGGGATATTGCCTGTACATTCATGCCTGGCAGTGAGCGCTGTGCATGAATTAATCAGTACAGAAGGCGAAAACATTCCATGCTTTAAAGGATAATTAAAAAACCCATTAATCTTTTTCGCTTTTCTCGTCTCCTGAATCAAGTTCCTGAAGAATTTTCTTCACATCAAGTTCAGTGGCCTTGAGCTTATGTTTGCAAATCTGGATCAGTACAGCTGCCCGTTTTACTTTTTCTGACAACACATCCACGGAAATTTCGCCTGTTTCCATTTCTTCAACAATCAGTTGAAGCTCTTCAAAGGCCTCAGTATAAGAAGTTTTCTCAATCATATTTTATTCTTTTTTGTTTTCGTTCGTTGATTCAACCACACTGATAAAGCTTCCTTCATTTAAAATTGTGGTTACCTGTTCTCCATGTTTCAATACAGCGCTGCTTCGCACAGCCTTTCCATTTAAAAATGTGATGGAATAGCCTCTTTTGAGCACATTTGCCGGATGCAGAAGGGCAATGGATTTTTCGTTTAACTCAATGTTATTGCTGCATTTTAGCAAGAACTGCATTGAATTACTCTGCAATTTCACTTCAGATTTATGTAACTCATTCAGGGCCTGGGCCAAAAGCTTTAGTGTACTGCTTTGATTTGTGCTTTTTAAGTTTTCCAAAGATAAAGCATGCTTATTTAAACTTGAAAAAGCAGTGTTTTGCAAAGTTTTAGCCAGCAAGGTATGGTTCGCTTTTTGCGCAGTCAGCAATGATTTCACCTGATTGATCATCCTGAATCGATAATGTGAAAGCTGCTGATTTTCTGTGTTCAAAATCCTGTTGGCCAGATTTATTGTTTTGGCAGCATTTTGCAATCTGTTTATAAAACTTTCAAAATATCCAAGCAGCTTATCAGCAAGCTCACTCGGTGTAATGGCATTGGTATGCGAGACCATTTCACAAACTGTTTGATTTGTGGCGTGACCAATACCGGTAAAGACAGGAATTGGAAATAGTGCAATTGCACGCGCCAGCCGGATATCGTTGAAAGAAGCAAGTCCCACCTCGCCTCCTCCACCGCGGATAATGGCAACAGCATCGAACTGTTCTGATACTTTTTTTATGCGACCAAGTTGTTTGAGCATTTGTTCAACAGCCTTTTCGCCTTGCAGCAAAGAGGGAAAAAGCATTTGTTCAATCACAAAGTCATTCATCCTGTTTTGGGTCAACTTTACAAAATCGGCATAACCCTTGCTTGATTCAACAGAAATTACAGCAATCCGCTTGGGTAAAAGAGGCAACTGCAATTGTTTGTTTTTGATAAATATGCCTTCCTCCATCAGCCGTTTGATTGCTTCCTGCTTTTCACGCTCCAGCTCGCCTAAAGTAAAAGAAGGATCAATGTCCAGAATTCTTATTGTGAGCCCATAATTGGGATCAAAAGTCAGCTTTCCTAAAAACAGAATATTGATTCCATCTCTGAGTTTTTCGCCAGTAGAATCCTCAAAGCGATGACCAATGTTTTTAAAATCTGTTCCCCATAAAAGAGCCCTCATCTGGGCCACTACTTTGCCATCCTCTTTGTGCAACAGATCAGGATAGCAATGACCTGACTGTTTGTAGAAGTTTAGTTTATTCATTTCTGCTTTCACCCAAAATGCCGTTTTATAACGGTTTTCTAATGTCCGCTGAATGCTCAACACAACTTCTTTCAACGTAAACACTTGCTTTTCATCAATAATTTCGGGCATGGCTGCACATTCTTTAACGGGCTAAATTAAACAATCGCCACTAAGTATTGAGCAGCAACATGAGATTTCTTTTAAAAAGGTCTCAGCTCAAAAAAGAGAAAAAAAAATGGCACTATGTTGATTTTACCTGATTAATAATGATACTATAAGCCATGAATATTTAAAAGTATTCTGAATAAACCAAAAATCAGCTGAACTCAATAAATTTGTATCTTGCAGCAATAAATCTGAGAAAAAATACTGTATGAAAATACTTGTTGTATCACATGAAAAGACAGATGTTGATCTGTTCAGAATGCATTGTCGTGAAGGTTTCGACCCTGAATTAAAATGGCTGCATATTTCAGATCAAGGTGAAATAATTCAAATACTTTCTGAAAAGAAATTTGATGTGATGTGTACAAATCCTGTTTCGCCGGAAGGCTGGAACCTCGATTATATCAATCCAATTGCCAAGCGGTTTCCAACACTTCCGCTAATCATTTATTGTGGGCAGAAATACGAAACCAATGCAATGGAAAGCTTAAACAATCCCGCCTGGGATTATTTTATAATTGATGATATAAATAAGGATAACCTATACAAAACACTCATTTTCAATGTTAAACGTATTAAACAATATGAGCATTTTATAAATGCCTCGGAGGAAATTCGTGAAGCAAAGGAATACAGCAATCGTTTACTTGCCAGAATGAGCCACGAAATCAGGACACCCATGAATGCCGTTATTGGCATGACTGAAATGCTTTATGATACTGATCTGAACAGCAAACAACGCTATTACACGCAAACAATTCATGAAAGCGGAACGCTCCTGGTTGCACTTTTTAATGACCTGCTCGACTTCTCAAAAATTGAAGCCGGCACCATCCGTATTCATGACAAGCCATTTCTTTTGCACGAAAGCATGCGCGAAAGCATTTCAAGTGTGCTGCAATTTGCACTTGAAAAACGACTGGAACTTATCTATCATATTGAACCCGAAATGCCTCTTATGGTTATGGGTGACGACCTTCGTCTGCGACAAATTGTTATGAATCTGCTCGACAATGCGATTAAATTTACTCCCCACGGCTATGTGAAACTTTTTGTAAGAAAAAGTGTATTTGAATCGAAAGAAGAAATAAATATTTCTGTTTCTGATACCGGACCAGGTATCAGAAGTGACTTGTTACCTCATCTTTTCAAACCTTATGTGCAAGCCTCGGAATACGAAAACGTTCAAAAAAAAGGTATTGGTTTGGGTCTGGCTATTTGCGAGCAACTGGCAAAGCGAATGAATGGCAAAATTGATGTTGTTTCTGTTATGGGTGAAGGCTCCACCTTTACCATTCGATTGCCTTTCAGACCTCTTGAAGAATCTTTGCCAGAACCAAAAAAGCAAATTCTGGAAAATAAAAAAGCTGTTTTTATAACCTATGATTCCTTGCTGGATGAGCTGCTGACAGATTATTGTAAATATACCGGAATGTCGCTTGAGATCGTCAAAATGAATCTCGAATATCCTGTTTTTGGTGATCAGTTAAATAACTTTGACTTGTTGATAACACATCTGCACCCTGGATTAAAAATCGACCTTAAACTGATCGATTCTGTAAGAGAAAAGCGCGATATCCCTCATATTTTGATCAAAGAGAGAGAAAAAGCCAACGAGAAAATGGTTGTAATCCGCAAAGATACCGTGATCATGCTAAAACCCATTGATCCGGCTGAATTCTGGGATGTTGCCGAAGCTGTAATCGAAGGCAAAGCCAATAATCTGAATACTATCGAAAGGCATATTCAGCTTGACGAACGGATGGGTGAATACCACCCGCTCGACATTTTGGTTGCAGAAGACAATGCTATCAATCAGCGTATTATCATGAGTGTGCTCAATCGCTATGGCTATCATGTGAAAATGGTTGAAAACGGAAAAGAGGCTTTGGAGTCGCTTGAACGCCGATTGTATGACGTAGTTTTGATGGATATACAGATGCCAGTTTTAGATGGAATCAAAGCCACAAAGCTCATCCGCGAAAGGTTCAATTCAAACCGACAGCCCTATATCATTGCACTTACAGCCGATGCGCTTCAACAAAGCCGCACTGAATATCTTACCCACGGAATGGATGAAGTGCTTTATAAACCTGTTCAGACGAAGGCACTTATGCAATTACTCGCCAATTGTCAACGCCTTGACAGAAGTAAAAGAGGAAATTGAAAAATAAAGCTTCTGACATCCCCCGCGACAACCAAAATGTAGATTAAAAGCTGTACTTCATTTTACCGGCAATCATGTTGAAATCCTTCAATCCATTGAAAAGATTTCCTCCGTTTCCTTCAAAAATATACGCGCCAATAACAATCTCAAGATTGTCTATGCCTTTATAAGTTATTTCAGGCGAATAAATCAAGCCATAATTTTTGGAGAAATCCTTAAATTCGGTTGTCGCAATGCCACCCGCGATCGGACGAATCAACCATTTATCGGATGAAAAGCGCTTCTCCCAGCCAAACAATAAATAATCGTTGAGTTGTCCATGTCCTCTTTCATGCACAAACCCATGCAGATATTGAACATTTATATAGCTTCCATCTTTGAAAGTGTAATCGGCACCAAGCACAAACTTTAGAAAAGGTTTCTTTTCCATCAGGATTGTGTCATAAACATGCGGGTCAAGGCGAGGATCGTATATAAAAAAAGTTGTTTGCTTAAACTCTTCCTTAGGCAAAAACAAAGCTGCTTCTGACCAAACGCCAACACTACCGATACTTCCAGCCAAATCGGCGCCAAAAATATGATACCGCGGAAACACAAGTTCGTTTACAATGCTTGTACTGTAAAAATTTTGAAGCACCTGGATTGTGGTTTTGGCAGGAAGCGGAAAACCATCCCGGCCGTACACATAACTCAATGAAACGTCTGTATTTCTGATACTGCTTTTCAGCCGGCTTCCAAAAATTGCACCTTCTTTAAGATTGAACTTCGGCGGAAATGTATTGTTTTCAATGCTCGCAATTTCCCATTCTTCAAGCGTTGGCTCAGGGCCAGATAACAAGCCTGAAAAAGGTTCCAAAGGCAAATTGGCCGGTCTGAAAAATGGTATATAAACCATCTGTAATGAGGTTGTCCCCGAAAAATTCCAGATTGTACTCACTGCTTCTGAACCATTGTGTCGGCCAAAATCAAGAATATCTTCCAAATCGTAAGGGTTCAGATTGTCGGTTGGATTGAATTTGTCGGCAGTGCCCCAGGCAATGCGTTGCCGGCCGATTTTCAAATCAAGCGGCTCAAAAAGGAAACCTCTTATATTGACAGAAGCTTCCCTCAAATCGAGGCTCAGCGCCTGAACCTTGTCTTTATTGCTTAAATCCGCCAGATTTTCATATTGAGGCATCCCAAGGTGGCGCACCCATACTTCTGACTGAAACCTGAGTTTATTGCTTCGCTTGTTGAATTGAAGACTCAAACGATTTTCGTTCCAAAGCCATGGGTTATCGTGCTTCATGCCCAATCTTTGATCTGTCAGTAAATGCCCTGATATAACAAGCGCTTCCTGTGATTTTACATCTGCCAAAAAAGCCATGATGAATAAAAAAACAAACACCTTTCTCATTTTTCAATATTTTTTAATGATTTGTCATAAACACCCATCTTGAGTCCGTTACGAAAAGTCACAAACTGCTAATTTTTAGCGTTTTTACACCTTGCCCCTAAAGGGAAACCTGCTAAAATTCAGCAGTTTGTGAAAGCCTCCTTTAATGGATTTAGGCGTGAACTGACTTTTCGTAGTGGACTCAATCTTAACATTTTTGAATTCTATATCATTTCAATCAAAAATCAACTAAGTTTCTTACTGTAAAAAGATCATCGCTCAGGTTTGAGTCAAACTTTATCGTCTTTATAATCATTCTGGTGCTGTGGTTTCGTTTCAGATCGGTCATATGCACTTCTTTTGGATACCAATAGGAACCATCCTTCTCGAAGGTGTATAGAGAACTTTTCACTTTTTTGCCGCTCCTGTCATAGCTTTCCATGCGAAGTGGATAATTGTGCTGCTTGTCTACATGCACCTCAACCCAAGCGTATTCGGAACGGACACCTTCGAGCGGAATTAGTTTCAAATGCCATGATTTGTCGTCCTGACTCAGCAATTCAGCTTTATATTTTGAAGCGTAATTAACAGATTCCATGTCTTCATAAGTAAAATCTGTTCCGGCAAAAGGCTGATTTTTCACATGTGAAGCAATGCGTCGTTCTTTGCCAAATGCGGGCATATAAAGATACATCACCTCATCTGGAAGCGAAAGAAATCCAATGCCGGCTTCGGCCGCAGGTGCTGTGAAACGAAACAGTCTTTTTTCTTTGCCTTTTTGCCAAAGCTGAGCCTCACGTATGCGCTGATTTCCACTTTTGTCACTAAGAATGAGCTGCACCTCACTTTGTTGGTCTTTTGGGGCAAAGAGCAATTTATCAACATTGTTCAGAATACTTGTTGCATCCTGAGCATTTGTAGCGTTTGACAAAAAGAAGAAAACAGCGTTCAAACTCCAAAAAATCAAATGTTTCATTTTCATGGTTTTATGTTTTAACAGGTTTACTCAAAAACAGATTTCAATTGTAATTACATTGTCATGTATAATCAACTTAGACCTTTAGTTTCTTTCTAAAACTCTTTTCCAGTTTTCCAGATGTCAACAAAAGAGCGGCCGGAAGCAAGGTAAGAGCAGCGAGTCCGGAAACGATCATCGTGACTGCAATTAAAAATCCAAAGCGTTGCAGAGGAACCAAATTTGAAAAAAGAAGTACCGCAAAACCTACTGTAACTGAAAAAACATTTATGATAATCGCTCTTCCGCTGCTGTTGATGGCCCCTGCGATGCTTTCTCTGGTGTTAAAGTTTTTTTGATATAAATTTCCAAATTGGGTCATAAAGTGGATGGCATAATCAATCCCGATTCCGATGGTCACGCTTCCTGTCAAAACAGTTGCAATATCAAGGGGGATTCCAGTGATACCCATGGTTCCAAAAAGCACGATGAGCGTTGCCCCAACCGGAATAATTGTAAGAAGTCCATTAAGTAACGAGGTCTGCAGCAGACTCACAAAAACAACAACCAGCAAAATTGCTATGATAAGACTGTATATCTGACTTTTTATAATACTGTCATCCAGACGTTTAAACATAATCGGAATACCAGTAACTTCCATTTGAACAATTTCATTGCTGTTTTCTTTGATGTAAGCTTCAAAATTCTCTTCTATTTCGCGCAACACTTCCAGATCGGTCGTTGATATATTGGCCTGAATAATGCCTTCATCCAGCGTATAATTCACCAATTGATCCATAATTTCCTGTCCTTCGAGCATCATCCAAAGCTGAACGATTTTGGTTTTGTCATCAGGTAAAAACATCCCTTCACCTATTGCCGAATTCATCTCTTCAATCAAATCAGCAACAGATTGGCTGTAAGGAATATACTCATATTGAGCCATGAAAGTCTGTGCTTTTTTCATTGCATGCAGCACCTCAGGACTTTGCATGTCGCCTTTAATTTTGATGTAAAGTGGCATGCTTCCATTAAATTTAGTCCTTAAAAGGTGCTCGCTCAACTGCACCTGATTGTCTTTTTTAAAATAATCAACAAGATCAACCCTTCTTTCAATTCTTGTAATTCCCCAGATTGAAACGACAATGATCAACATCCAGGTTGCAAGAAGAATGGGCTGATTTCCAAGTGCGATACTGCTAAAAAAATGACTGATATTGCGGATGAAAGAACTATCAGTTTCCTTTACAGCTTTCGTTTTAAACCTATCGAATATCGAAATCAATGCCGGTAGAAACACAAGCGTCAAAACAAGCGAAAAAGCAATGCCTATGGCAGTAAATATACCAAACTCCCTGATCATTGTCAGATATGAACCTGCTATAAAAGAAAGGAAACCAATAATTGTGGTTACTGAAGCAAGCAACACCGGTATCATTACTGCCATAATTGCTTCCTTAAGTGCCTCTTTTTTATGCTCTTGTATCTTTTCGTTCACTCTGTTTACAACATGAATTGCATAAGCACTCCCTACGGCCATCAATATCACAGGTATAACATTGGTTAAAAGTGTAAGTGCATACCCAAGCATGCTTATCAGGCCCATCGTCCAGATAATGGCAATAACAACGGTAAGCATAGGCAAAAACACACCACGCCTGCTTCTGAATCCCAGGGCAAGCATCAAACTGATAAGAATAAACGCTATCGGTGCAATAAACTTTACATCGTGAAGAATTGTCCTGCTTAGCTCAAGCAGTGTAACGGGCATTCCTCCGTAATAAATCCTTCCATCGAAATCGAGGTCTTTCAGCTTTTCCTGAATTTGTTCAACGACATCAGTACGGTTGGCATCGCCCAAAACTTTAGCTACAACAAGTGTGGCTGTTCCATCCGCTGATACAAGATTGCCACGGTACATCGCTTTTGAAAGGGCATATTTTTTCAATTCATCCAGCTGATTTTCATCCTGAGGGATATCATATTCATCAATCAAACGACCAATTTCGATGAAACCATCGTCACCCCGTATGTCGATCACATTGGTCAGGCTGGTTACATATCCGATTCCGGAAACTGTCCTTACGCTGTCCGAAACCTTCCTGACAATTTCAAGCATTTCGTAACTAAAGACCGATTCACCTTCAATGCCGATAATAATTAATTCGTTTCCACCATAATCCTCACCAATCCTGGAAAAAAGCATTGCTGCAGCATCATCATCAGGCAAATAGCCCAAAACATCCGCATTGACTTTCAGATCCTTTATTTTATAGCCAAATAAAACGGTCAATAACAGCACTATAACGATAGTCAGATATCGAATGCGCAGAATAAATGCAGTCAGCTTTTCCATAAAAGTAAAACTATTTGTGTTCTTTTTCTTTTGAAATACCATGAAACAAGACATTTATCAAAGGTTCAATCAACTTATTATGGTCATAATTTTTATCACCTCTGTACATTGGCAATTCAAATCCCTTTGTTGCAAATACAATCGCACGGGCCACAACATCTGTATCAGCAATTCGAAACTGACTTTTTTCCACGCCTTCATCAAGAATGGCTTTAATCATTCTTGCTTCCAATTCATCATATTGTTGGCGTAAATCTTCAATCATACCAAGATTGTTCATAAAATCCTCCCGTAAAGCATCATAGTAGGTTGTGAGGGTTTTAACCGCATTCATGCGAGTCAGGATATAAAGTCTGAATTTATCTTTAGGTGGCAGCGGCTGAGCGATTATTTGCTGCAGTATTTCGGCTAGCTTGCTTACTTCGGTATCGATCACAGCCCTGAAAACCTCTTCCTTGCTGGTAAAGTAAGTATAAATAGTGCGCCGGCCTTTACGGGCTGCAGTGGCAATATCGGCCATAGAAGTTTTGTTGAAGCCAAAACGTTCAAACACTTTGCGTGCTTCTTCAAGAATAAGGTCTTTTGTGTTCATAGGGAATGCATGTTTGCACACTTTATGTATTATTGTGCAAAGATAATATCATCTACCATGAAATGTCAAGTACCGTGATAAAATAAAAAAAATGACTCGCCAAAGAAATTCAGGGATGCTATTATGGAGAAATATTTAATCCCCAACAAACTCTATTCCAGTCAGATAAATTTCTCTGTTGAAAGTTTGTTCAACTTTTCAAAAAAAAGACTTGACAAAAAAAATAATTTGTTTAATTTTGTACTATTAAACATTAAACAATTTTAAAAATGACTGCAATTGAATTCAATTATAACCTAACGGGAATGCAAAAATATCTGGAGGTTTTCGCAAAGCAGCTTACAGGTAACGAAGACGATGCAAAGGACTTGTTGCAGGAAACATTTTTGAAAGCACTTGTTTACCGTGAAAAATATGTAAACCAAAATAATTTCAAAGCCTGGGTTTACACCATCATGAAAAACATCTTCATCAACAACTACCGCCGAAATAAGAAATCCAAAACCTTCATCGATCAAACTGATAATCTGTATCATATAAATTCAGGAGCTGAAGACACTGCATATAACCCATTATCAGTCATCGCAACGAAAGAACTTACTGCCGGAATAGAAGCGCTCGATAAAGACTTTCGCAAAGCTTTCGATATGTATAATGAAGGCTATAAATACAAAGAAATAGCTGACGATTTGAAGCTAACTATTGGAACAGTAAAAAGCCGGATTTTTTACAGCCGAAAAAAACTGATGGAAAATCTAAGTGAATATAATCCAACATGATTTTTTTATTGCAAACTATATGTTTAATATTTATTAAGATTTATTAAACATTTTTAAGTTTCATGGATTTCAAAAATACTAGCTGAATCATCTTTTTTACAGCGCAGCATTCCTCAAAGCAATCAATTTTATTGTAATCAAATTACTTTAGCAGTAACTTCAAGCTCCTTTGCTTCATGAAGTCCGGTGATTTCAACGTCAACAAACTGATTTTTTTCAAGCCCGGCGGCTTTTAATCTTATCGGAATATAGTTTTCTCCATAGCCTCTTGCAACGCCATCTCCACCAATTCGTTCAACGAGCATCCGTTGCTGTTTTCCAATCATACTTTTATAATAGTTCCTTTTGTTCTCTTCCGATATTTTTCTGATCACTTCACTGCGCTGGTTTTTTATCTTTTCACCAATCTGCTCTTCCATTCGTTCTGCCCTAGTTCCGCTTCGAACTGAATATTTAAAAGTATGTATATGACTAAATGACAACTCTTTAGCCATTGTGACAGATTGCTCAAACTCAGCCTCGCTTTCAGCCGGAAACCCAACAATGATATCAGTTGTAAGATTGAAATCAGGATACATGCTACGTAGTTTTTCCGCCATTTGTCGAAATTGTTTCGCTGTATACATACGACGCATTTTCAGAAGCACAGATTCCGAACCACTTTGGAGGCAAAGATGCAGATGGGGCGTTAATTTCGGATGGGCAAAAAGCTCAAAAAAACGATGTGTAAATCCATCAGGTTCAATTGATGAAATCCGCAAGCGAAAATCGCCCGGGATTTCTAAAATGGTTTCAACAAGCTTTTCGAAGTCTGTAGCGCCATCTTCATATCGGCCAATATTTACGCCCGTCAGGACAACTTCTTTGAAACCATATTGAATAACTTCACGGATGTTGTCATAAATTTCTTCAGCAGGTCTGCTTGTAGCTCTGCCCCTCACTTTGGGAATAATGCAGAATGTACAATAATTGTCACAGCCATCCTGAATTTTGATCATACTTCGCGTATGAAATGTTTTGTAGGCAGCTTCATAGCTGAAAACATCTTTATCAAAACCCTCCGGATCAGCCACTTCTCCTCTGAAATGTTTCTCAACAATGCTATAAATGGAAGCCTTTCTTTCATTGTCAACAACAAAATCAATTGCTTTTGACTCGAGAAGCGACTCCTTGTAGTTATTGGCCATACAGCCCGTTACAACAACAAGCGCATCTTCCTTTTTTTTCCTTGCCTGACTTATTGTTTGCCTCGATTTCTGATCACTTTGATTGGTTACAGTGCAAGTATTTACGATGTAAATATCTGCTTCATCATTGAAGTCAACGATTTGGTAACTGCCTGTATGAAAGCGTGATGCAAGTGCGTCAGTTTCATATTGATTCAAACGGCAGCCTAAGGTTTTGAATGCAATTTTCTTCATTAAGTTCAAACTGTTTGTAAAATTGGAACTTCAATAATGGCAGCTTCAAGAGATAGCGGCGAAGCTGAAATTATCTTTACATCCACAAATTCTCCTACCAATTCTTCTTTTTCGGAAGCAAAGCGGATCACCAGTTTTCCTTCTGTAAGTGCTGAAAGGTATCCGTTCTTACGATCACGACCCCGCACCAAGACACGAAATGTTTTTCCAACCAACTCCATATTATATAAATGAGCGTACTTCATTAACTCTTGCGTCAACACATGAAGCCGTTCTTTCTTCACCTCTTTCGGTATATCATCTGCCCAGCGGGAGCTTGCAGCACCCGGTCTTACACTGTATTGCGCGATATAAGCCATATTGTATTTAAACTCCTCCATTGCCTTACGTGTATTTTCAAACTGCTCATCTGATTCGCCTGTAAAGCCAACAATAATGTCAGTAAAAAGGGTTGCTTGCGGTAAGAGTCTTCTTATTGTTTGCACAATATGCCGGTACTTGTCCATTGAATGCTTGCGGTTCATCCGAAGCAAAACACCATCATCACCTGATTGCACAGGCAAATGAATTTGTTTTGCCAAAACAGGATACTGTGCAATCACTTCAATCACTTCATCAGTCATATCACGCGGATGTGGTGAAGTAAAATAAAGCCAGAATTCTTTGCCGGATTGCAAACCAAACTCACCAATTTTTCTCAGCAGTTCAGGAAAACCAATCTCTTCACCTTTTTTATCTAACCCATATGAGTTAACGTTTTGGCCAAGTAAGGTAATGGATTTAAAGCCTTTTTCAACCAGATTTTGTAATTCTTCCAGTATTTCACCGGAAGGTCGTGACACCTCTCTACCGCGTGTGTAGGGTACTGCGCAGAAAGTGCAGAATTTGTCACATCCGTTCTGAATAGGTATGAATGCCTCGAAAGCAGAAGTGTAAGTTGGTTCAACATGCCAGAAACCATCTATTCCAATAGCTGGATTAAGTTTCAGTCCGCTCGTAATATTTTTGTCACTAATAACAGGTTTAAGCAATGAATCTGTCTTTTCATTGACAGGCATTTCTTTTGGTAAAAGTGTTTCTCTTTCACTTTCAAGATGTTGCAAACCAGCAGGACTTACAATACCATACTGACTTATCATTGTGGGCAATTCGGTTAACTCACTCATGGTAAAAACCAGGTCAAAAAGCTTCAGAAACCTGTCCTTATCCGAAGGAAGCAAACAGCCTGAGACGAAGGTTAGCAGGCTTTTTCTGTTCTTCATCTTATTCCATTTATAGATGCGGGAATACACCTTGTCGATGGCTTTTTGCCGCACAGAACAAGCAATAATTCCCAGGATGGATGCTTCTTCTTCTCTTTCTGTTTCGCTTAAACCCATGCTGTGCATAACCGTCCTAACACGTTCCGTGTCGGAGAGATTCATTTGGCAGCCGAGTGATATTAAATGGTATTTCATGTGATTTTAGTGATTATTTAGTTGAATATGAAGTGTTTGAGTTTTGGTTAAAAGTAGACTTCTGCATGCACTTGCTCAGGCGGTACGCCTTGTTGTTCAAGCAGGTCAAACACTTCATGTATCATATTGAAGTTTCCGCAAAGATAACAATGCGTATCAGGGCTCACCGGATTTTTCATAATGTATTCTGTGACACGACCTTTAAAATCGCCCTTTTTGTCACCAGAAGTACAAAGAATATGTCTCTCTTTTGGATAATGGTTTTTCTCGTAAGATTCGTTGGCATTTCGAACGCCATGCAGCAAAAGAAAATCAATTTCAGGATAACTCTTCGAAAAACTATGAAATGGAGCAATGCCGGTTCCGGTTGCAACAAAAAGAAACTTCCCATTGTCAATCAGTTCAGGTGCTATTGTAAAAAACCCAAGAGGACCTTCAATCTGAACTTTATCTCCGGGCTGCAGTTTCTTAAGTTGTTTACTCACCATACCATCGTCAACTTCCTTTATCAGCACTTCAAAAAAGGTGTCGTTTTCACCGCTGTAAACAGAATATTCACGGTTGTGAATGCTTCCGGCCTTTCCAAGGAGAATATGCTGGCCTGCCCTGAATTTGAGGCCACGTCTTGTCATCTGAATAATATAGGCGGCATCTGTAAGGTGCCTTATTGAAATTATTTCGTGAATATTATCGTTTTGCATTGCAGCCTAAGTGAATTTGTAATCTACTGATTAAGTAACAATTGTATGCCCTTGTTGTTTTTGGGCTGCAAAATTAATCAAAATTTGGTTTCGGGAAGTTGAAGGATGCAATGGAAGTTGCTCGAAGTGAAATGCACCTTAACTGTTTTTCGCCTGATTCAAAGAGTGGCAATAGCAGTCGATAAGTATTTTTTTCAACAGATTATGTCATACTTTGAAGTTTTATTTAGAATTTTGGCAGCTTCATCAAGCGAAGATTCTCAGCAGAGCGTCTTCAGGAACATGTCAATAAAGAATTAGCTACACACTTTTTAAGAAATAAACATAAGATGATCATCACCGGAACACTTGTAAACGTGCTTGCTGTATTTGTCGGCAGCTTGATTGGACTACTTTTTCATGCCCGACTGCCAAAGCGTTTCTCCGATATTATTTTTCAGGGCATTGGATTGTTTACGATTGTGCTTGGAATGGTGATGGCGCTTAAAGCAGAGGAATGGATAATAGTGATTTTGAGTCTTATTGTTGGCGGCGTTATTGGCGAACTGATGAATCTTGAGCAATTCTTCGACCATCTTGCCACCCGTATTGGAAAGCTTTTCAAAACTAAAGGCAAAGGTTTTAATGAAGGATTATTGACAGCATTTCTGCTCTTTTGCATGGGTTCAATGACCATTCTTGGAGCCATCGAAGAAGGACTTGGCGGAAAACCAGAGCTTTACTACATTAAATCGTTGATGGACGGCATCAGTTCTATTGCACTTGCTTCCGGATTAGGCATAGGTGTAATGTTTTCAATTGTTCCGCTGTTTTTATATCAGGCAGGACTCACAGTGCTGGCTTCCCATTTCGGCAGTTTCATGCCTGAACTCATGGTGAGCAGCATTTCTGCTACCGGAGGTGTTTTACTTGTAGGTTTGGGTTTAAATATCCTTAAAGTAACAAGTATAAAAATTCTGAATTTATTACCGGCATTATTGTTTGCAGTATTAGCCTCATGGGTTTTTCTGTTGCTTTGATATTGGTTCTTTTGATTAAGAATACCGCAAAATAACAAGAGTTTTTATTGCAAAAAAACTCATCCTCATCGTTGGCAAGAGAATATAATTCTGATAATCAATAAGTCAGAATTCAGATAATGACAGGCTACTATTTGAATTGTTTATGAATTAACAACAAAATTATGCCATCTTACAATTATTCTTTACCTTAGCTCCATAAAATTATAATCACTTTAATTAAAAAGTTATGGAAAATATTGATTGGAAAAATCTGCCTTTCGGCTATTATCCGACTGACTACAACATACGTTGTTTTAACAGGAATGGCAGCTGGGGCGAACTCGAAGTCAGTTCTTCTGAATATATCAGCATTCATATGGCTGCAACCGCTTTGCACTATGGACAGGAGGCTTTCGAAGGCATGAAAGCATACAGGGGAAAAGATGGAAAAGTGCGTCTTTTCAGGTGGGAAGACAATGCAAAACGGATGCGAATGTCAGCCTCAGGCATCATGATGGAAAAAGTGCCGGACGAAATGTTTTTTGCTGCCATTGACAAAGCTGTTCGTTTAAACGCCCGTTTCATCCCTCCGTATGGAACAGGATCATCTTTATATATAAGACCACTATTGTTTGGCTCCGGACCACAAGTAGGTGTTAAACCAGCAAAAGAGTATATGTTCATTGTATTTGTTACACCGGTCGGGCCTTATTTCAAAGAAGGATTCAGTCCGGTTTCGGTTGAGTTGGTGCATGATTACGACCGTGCTGCACCGCTGGGTACAGGCCACATCAAAGTTGGCGGCAATTACGCTGCCAGTTTGCGACCCGCTGACCGTGCCCATGCCGATGGCTATGCCTCGGTACTCTTTCTGGATGCGAAAGAAAAAAAATACATTGATGAAGCTGGTCCTGCCAACTTCTTTGGTATAAAAAACAACACCTACGTTACACCTAAATCATGCACAATCCTTCCGTCAATTACGAACAAGAGCATTGAAGTAATTGCTACAGACCTTGGTCTGACGGTTGAACGCAGACCTGTTCCTCTCGAAGAGCTTGATACATTTGAAGAAGTTGGTGCTTGCGGAACTGCAGCAATTATCTCCCCCATAAAAAAGATAGTTGATCGCGAAACCAAAAAAGTATACGAATATGGGGAGGTTGCCGGACCTGTTTCAACAAAAATTTACAAAACCTTGAAAGCTATTCAAGAAGGCGAAATTGAAGATAAGCATGGCTGGACTACAGTGCTGGAAGGTTTATAAGATTTGTTCTTTGCAAAAAAAAAGACAGCAGTGAGCTGTCTTTTTTTTGTTTTATCAGATATCCTGTACTAATGTGTCTTTGTCATTGTCAATGGAACCGCAACAATAAAATTGGCTACTCCCTTCTTTTCGGCCGGGACAGCGATAGGTTGATCTGTTTCAACAGTTGAAACAGTAACAATCTTTACATCCGGACGAAGCAATTGAAGATACCACAAAATTCCTTCGAAATTGTCGCTGTGGTAGGCACCGTTATAATGGATAAAGGTTTTTCCTGACTCCATATTTGAATGGATAAACCAGGCCATTGTAGCATCTTTCACTGCTTGAGCTTTTGGGAAATTTTCGGGTGATCTGCCATGCACTGATTCACCCATCATAGTCAACATACTTTTATAGCCAGGCAATTCAGGATCGTAAGCAATAGGAAGAGGTGCAATGAATTCTTTCACTTCCATGCTTAAAGTATCAAGTGATTCAAAACCATGTCTGAACACCATTGAGGCATAACGTCTGGGGATATTTGTTGCAACAAATGGAAGTTTATTCTCACGTGCAAACTCAACAAGTGGTTCAATATCAGTTTTATAATTTGGCCAAAGCCGAGCAGATTTCTTCAGACTGTCTTTTGAAATTACTTCATTGAGATATTCAGAAAGAGCAGCCTGATTGTCCGCTTCAAACATTTCAGCACCCAAAATAATCTGACCATTCAAAGCAGCGTGCAAATCTTTTGTTAGCTCATACTGAAGCCAATGGCTGATTGGATTGTTGTGCAGTTCACCAAAAAAAACTATGTCTGCCTTTTGGGAGGCTTCTAGCATCCGTTGATATTTGACGGCTTTCCCTTTTTGATTGAACAAAATATAGGCCGGTTTATCACTTTTGAAAGCGGTGAAAACAATCAATGCAATCAGGAAAAACAATATTTTTTTAATCATCACTCAGGTTTATATTTCAATAGATAATCATCAACAAAAGAAAAAGGAAGCAATACATTCATGCTCTCAGCCACCATCACCGGCCCAGTTTCGCCTTGCATAATAACACGCATTTTCTGATTTGATTTTTTCTCATACTCAGCCATCACCTGCCTGCAAGAACCACATGGAGTCAAAGGTTCGTTAATGATGGTTCTTTCGCTGCGAACGGTTACAGCAATTGCTTCGACTGCAACATCAGGCCATGTAGCGTGTGCATAAAAAAGCGCCACCCTTTCGGCGCAGAGGCCGGATGGGTATGCTGCATTTTCCTGATTGTTTCCCTGAACGATTTCACCGTTTGCTAAACGCACCGCAGCACCTACTCTAAAACGACTGTAGGGTGCATATGCCTTTTGTGAGGCTAAATGCGCCTGCTGCAGGAGTTGAAAATCTTTAGGGTTCAATTCGTTTTCAGAATCGTAATAGGTTATCTCAAGCGAAAAAAGTTCTTTTTTCATGTAAAAAAATAAGGGCTACAAAAATAAGGATTATTCTTTTCAAATCGCATGAATAAACAGGAATACCTTGTAGTTGTTAATGCTTGAAAAATCTGAAGGCTTCGGGTTGAATTATTAAAAGCTAAAAATAATCAAAACCCCAAATCTTCTACAACAGATAAACCCAAGATGAAATCAGATAGCTAATGACTTAGTAACTAAGCAAATGCACTATTGAGTTTTTTCGCTGTTCTCATGCCAGGCAAAAAGAAAAAAAGCATTAAAAAATGCAAATAAAGTCACGCCCACCTGCGACTCTATGGTATCTTCGGTTATCATTGAAAGCAGCATAAGCGCAAAAAATACCAGATAATGATAATTTCTATATTTTCTGAAGGCAATCAAAGGATAAAAAAGGGTAAAGAGGAACCAAATAAATCCAAATACACCAAAAGCTATAAAAATCGAAAGGTATTGATTATGTGACCTCCAGCGCCATTTCATTTTTAGCGGAGTTTGCATGCGCTCATAGGTTTCAGCAAATTTCTGTGGCAAATCCCCTGTACCTACACCTGTCCAAAAGTTCTCATTGATAAGAATAATTGAAGCTTTTGTGTATTCAATCCTTTGCATCACAGAGCTTCCATTGGGATCATTCAGGTCAGCAAACTGCTGGTAACCCATCAGTATTTTAGATACACGAGTCCTGACACTTGGCTTCTTCACGTAATTAATGTTGGCAATACCCCTTTCTATATGTCTGATATCTGATTCAGAAAGTTGCGCTACACCTGAAGCATCCTTACGCAAGCCAATGGAAGTAAAGTATCTTATAATTGTATATTGAATCAGTTGACCTGCATCATCATAGCCCAAAAAATCATATTCACTTCTGCTGTTCCAGGCTGCTGCCAGCTCCTCTTCAGCCATATACAATCCTACATATTTGCCGTCCTCAATACCAAAATGTATTGTATCATGCCTATAAAAATTACCCAAAGCCGAATGTGTTTCAAGCTGGGAAATATTTACCGGTTCAGCAAGTGAAAAATCCTTTACAATGTCACTGATGTATAAAACTGTTAAAGATGGCAGGGCTGCGAAAAGAAAAAGCAAAAGATATCTCAGCCTGAGTTGCTTAATATGAATTGCCTTCATCAGTGCAATTCCGGACATAATTATTACAAGGCTTATAAGGCCTATGGCTGACTCCAAAATCATCAAAAAAGCAACAAACCAAACTATTGTCAATGCAAGAATGATTTTCAACCACCATTTCAATTGATGACCGCGAAACAAAAAAAACAACAAAAGAAAAATTGAAAAGACAATTGACAGGCTGAACCTGACAGAGCTGATGAAAACAGAAATTTCGCGTATGTCTGAAAATTCTTTTCTGAGATATGCATCTAAACCGAACATAGTGCCGGAAAAAACAGCCAGAATAAAGAAAATAAGTAAGATTTCTGACTTTTTCCTACTTATAGAAGGCATGGAACTCATGATGAGTGGCAAGAGAAATATTGGCAGTTTTGTGCGCAGATCTTTAAAAGCATAATTGAAATCTTCGGTATGAACCAAGCCGATAATATGCAATAAAAACAAGGATGCTATCACTAAAGCCACCTTATTGTTTAAAAACAAAAGCAACTTTCTTTTGAAGTTTTCTGCTAGAAAGCGAACAATGGCAAATGAGGAACGAACAAATCCTGAAAAGAAAGACGAATCGGCATAAAAAGTCCTGAATTTGATTGAATGTATTCCATCAGTAAGCCAGATTATCACCAGAAAAATCTGGGATACACTCATTGTAAACTTCGATAAGGGTATGCTCACAGCAAGCAGTACAAGAACATAAAAGTAGGCATCAATGCGATTTTCTTTGGCTGGCATGACAAACCTGTCTTTTACTAGTTGAAGTTAAATTCTACCCTTCTCAAGAGTCTCCATGTATGTTTTTTTGTCAGAAAGCAATTTGATTGCTTCTTTCAGTTCAGGATCGTCCTTCATTGCAGAAACTATTTTGCCTTTCTGATGATAATAGCGTGAAACAATTTCTACCCTGAGTAGTTGTTCTATTTCTCTGCGATGGGTTTGAAAATCGTTCTCTTTTATTGATTTCAATTGATTTTCAAGCGATTCAAGATGCTCTTTTACTGCTTGCAGATAAGATTCTTCTTCAGCAATCCGAATCATCTCTTTGATCATTTTCTCACTTTCGGTAGTATATGAAAAGTCTTTTTCTTTAATAAAAGCTAAGAATTCGCTGTAAATATCCTCAGTGATATCAAATTCTTCGGCAGGTGCTATTGTTGGATTCTTACGTGCGAAATGATTGGCAAATCTGAAGATATAACTTCTGGCATACAGATTGGCGCTCACCGGACTAAATTCAAGCGGATCGAGCATTACATCCGGCGTAATGCCGCCATTATCGTAAACAACCCGACCTTTTCGGGTTCTGAATGTCGATATAAGTAAATCGGGTGTTTTTCCACCATTTTCATCTTTGTGGGCATAGTCGATTTCCTGAATACATCTTCCACTAGGAATATAGTATTTTGCGACAGTAATTTTGAGCTGCGTGTTGTAAGTAAGCGGAACAACATTTTGAACAAGGCCTTTTCCAAAGGTTTTTTGTCCGACAACGAGCCCTCTGTCAAGGTCTTGCATGGCTCCTGCAACAATTTCACTGGCTGACGCGCTTGTTTCATTAACCAGAATCACCAGTGGAATATCCAGATCCAAGGGTGCCTGACGCGTTCTGTGTATTGTAGTACGATCGGGTGATTTGCCTCTTGTCGAAACAATAAGTTCGCCGCGTTCAACAAATAAATTTGCGATATCGACAGCCTCATTGAGCAAGCCGCCACCATTGCCACGCAAGTCAATGATGAGTCCATTGAGCTGATGTTTTTCTTTCATCTGCACAAAAACATCTTTCAATTCTGAAGCAGCCTTTTGGGTAAAACCAGAAAGTCTGAGATAGCCAATACCATTCTCAAAAACTGTATGATACGGAATGTTGTCGATCTTAATTTTCTCCCTGATGAGATCCTTCACCATAGGTTCATCAACACCCTCTCTCTTAATTTTTAATCTGACTGTTGAACCAGGGTTGCCCTTCAGCAGTTCACTGATTTCAGATGAACTTTTGCCTTTGGCATCTAAGCCATTAATTTCAATGATGTAATCACCAGGAATAAGACCGGCTTTTTGAGCAGGAAAACCTTCGTAAGGTTCCGAAATAAAAACAAACTCACCAATTTGTTGAATCAAAGAACCAATTCCGCCATACTCGCCGGTTGTCATCAGGCGCATGTCTTCAATCTGCGATTCCGGAATATAAACCGTATAAGGATCAAGCTTTTCAAGCATTGCGTTGATAGCAGTTTCATTCAGTTGAGACGGGCTTATTTCATCTACATAATTGAGGTTTAACTCTCTGAAAAGACTGTTGTAGATATCCAGATTCTTTGAAATTTCAAAATTGTTCTGATTTTGGGTAAATGTAGTAATTACCGGTGCTAAAGCAAGGGTTATGGCAAAAAGGAAAACGTAAATTCTTTTCATAAATCTATTTAATTTTTATGGTACCGGATCATGTCCACTTCCGCCCCATGGATTGCAGGAAATTATTCTTTTTATTGCAAGATAACCACCTTTTAAAGCACCATGTTTTTTGATAGCTTCAACACCATAGGCAGAACATGTAGGCGTATATCTGCACGACTGACCAAGATAAGGTGACAAGGTATATTGATAAACCCTTATCAGCAGTATCATTAAATTAGCCGGAAGTCGTGTGATGAACCTCATGATCTTGCTTCAAACGCTCGATAACACGTTTTATTTTATTGTTGATTTCAGAAGATGGAAGAATATTTTTTGATGTAAAAATAAAGGCTACATCCAGATTTTTCTGTTGTTTAATCAAAACCTCATCGAGCGGTTGCTTTTGTGTTCTCCAGGCTTCGCGCACCTGCCTTTTAATTCTGTTTCTGTCTGTTGCGTTTTTAAAATTTCGTTTGGAAATACTTACCATAAAACGCAGTGGAACTTTAGTCGGTTCAGTCGGGCTCGATGTTACAATTTTAAAGGGATATTGAAAAAATGATGTACCTGAGGAAAACAGCATAGACACAGCCTTTTTACCATGAAGGCGTTGCAGTTTTGGGAGTTTATTCCCTGAAGGAGTTTTTGTATCTGTATCCATGAACGCAAAGATAGATCGAAAATACCTTTCCACATGACATTTTGACGCCAAACAGGGAATCAACGACGATTTATGCCTTTTCAATTTTGGCGATGCTATCAAAATACGAAAATTCTATATCATTCATTTTATGATATTTACGAATAATAGTAATGATGATTTTATTTTTTTTTCAATATAAATTGACATCGAAATAAAAAAAGTATTAAAATTGCAGCATAATTTTTAATCTGCCATATATCAGCAAGTTAATAAAGAAGTGAAATACGATAAAATGAACACAGTTTCAGAAGCAAGTGTGAGAAATCCTTTTATCAGGAACGTAAAAAAGTTTAGAATTAACAATTTATCTTTGATTGTCAATTCAGGCATTGAATAACCTTCTTATGAACTCAATTTAATTTCAATGCAGTTTTTAATCCAAATCAATTACAGTTTAATTTAATTTCAATCCGAAAAACTTTTCCCATGAAACCGGTGAAGAAAAAAATGCGTCCTAATGACCATTCTGAAAACGATGAATTTTCAAGAAAACCAGTTAAAAAATCTGGAATCAGGCGCGATCGCAAGCCTTCAATCTACAATCCAATAGACGACGAAGAAGAGTCAGAAGATCTTGATCTTTTCAAGTTCGATCTGGATGCCATCGATGAAGGTGAAGATGACGATGATTTTTAAGTATAACTGCTTTGTTTTTGTTTGAATTATAAAAAATTCTATTTCAAACAGTTACATCCGACATTTAATAAGCATTGAAAAGCTGCCCGATTTCTTAATCATATTTTTTATGAAGTAGCATTTCAGTGATTTATGGAGCGGTACTTCGAAATTTCTGAGTATTTGCTGCAAACAGAAGGATGACTGCAATTGGTCATATTTCCAAAATTTGTAACCTCATATCGCAATAAAAAGCCGGTCATCAAAACCGGCTTTTTAGTTTAATTCTTTTCGCAAACTTATCTAAGTCCACGTTTTCTAAGCAGTGCAGAGCGATCAGGCTCTTTGCCTCTGAAACCAACATAAAGCTGCATTGGGTCGATTGTTCCACCTTTTTCGAGAATGTGCTTTCTGAACAACGATGCAGTATTTTTGTCAAAAAGGCCATTTTCTTTAAAAGCTTCAAAAGCATCGGCATCGAGTACTTCGGACCATACATAGCTATAGTAGCCAGAAGAATATCCGCCTGAGAAAATATGACTGAAGTAGGTACTTCTGTAACGCAAAACTATTTCATCAATGAGTCCGGACTTTTTTACTGATTCAGCTTCAAAAGCATCCACATCGAGCTCTTTAGGCACTGTAAGTGTATGCCAGTCCATGTCGAGCAAAGCTGCCGAAAGAAACTCCGCCATTGCAAATCCCTGATTGAAAGTGCCACTATTTATCATTTTTTGAACCAAATCCTGAGGTATAAGTTCGGCTGTTTGATAATGAAAAGCATATAAAGCAAGTACATCTGGTTCAGAAGCCCAGTTTTCCATTATCTGCGACGGCAATTCTACAAAATCTCTTGGAACAGAAGTCCCACTCAGACTGTTATATTTTGTGTCGGACAAAAGTCCATGAAGTGCATGACCAAACTCATGAAATAGCGTTTCAACTTCTTCCCAGCTCAGTAAAGCAGGCTGATCAGCCGAGGGTGCAGTAAAATTGAAGTTTGTTGTGACAATGGGGCTAATTCTTTGACTATCCACATAATACTGTTTACGGAAACTACTCATCCAGGCCCCACCGCGTTTGGATTCGCGCGGATAGAAATCCATCATCATAATACCTATAAAATTCCCATCCTCTTCTGTAACTTCATAAACCATTACATCGGGATGATATTTTGGCAAATCACTGCGTTCAATGAATTTCAAACCCCAAAGCTTTCCGGCCAGAGCGAAAACACCGTCGCGCACATTTTCGAGCTTAAAGTATGGTCTTAACTGATTCTCGTCAAGATCGTACTTTTCTTTTCGTAAAATTTCGGCAAAATACCACCAGTCCCAAGGTTGCAATTTGAAGTTTTCTCCGCTTCTGTAAATCATTTCCTGCAACAACTCTGCTTCCTTTTTCGCCATTGGCATAGCGTCACTTATGAGATCGTTGAGAAAGTTTATAACCGTTTCAGCATCTTTAGCCATATTTTGTTCCAACACAAATGCTGCATGATTTTCGTATCCCAAAAGCTTTGCTCTTTCAACGCGTAAGGCTGCTGTGCGACTCAAAATCTTCTTATTATCATTTTCGTCGTTGTTATCACCTTTACTTATGTTTGCTTTAAAAATCTGCTCACGTAGATTACGGTTTTTTGCATATTGCAATACTGGAATTATACTTGGATTTTGAAGCGTAAACATCCATGAAGAAGAAAGCCCGGCATTGGTTGCAGCTTCTGCGGCACTCATCAGAAAAGCTTCCGGAATTCCATCCAAATCAGCAATATCAGTGATGATCAGTTTGTATTTATTCGTTTCAGCAAGTAAATTCTCGCCGAAATGAAGCGAAAGCAATGACAGCTCTTCATTTATTTTTCTGAGTTTATCCTGCTGAACAGAATCAAGCATCGCGCCACCTCTGATAAATCGTTTATATGTTTTATCAAGCAGCATGGATTGTTCCGGCGACAATTGGAGATGTTCCCTTTGAAGGTATATTTCCTCCACTTTTTTAAACAATCCAGGGTTCAATGTGATGTCATCACTGTGTTTTGACAACAGAGGTGAAATTTGCCTCGCAAGTTCCTGCATTGTGTCATTGGTGAGTGAAGCATTAAGATTATAGAAAACACTGCTTACTTTCATCAAAATATTCCCACTTCTCTCGAAATCTTCAATAACATTTTCAAAATCAGGAATTTGAGTATTTGAAACTATTGCATTAATCTCAAATATCTGCTCTTCAATACCCCGGATAAAGGCGGGAAGATAATCCTCATGCTTTATCTCATTAAAAGGAGGTATCCCGAAAGGAGTTTCATATTCCGTAAAAAAAGGATTCTCCCGTTCTTTACTTTTTTTTGTTTCGCTGCAAGCAATAAGTGTCATGAAAATGATCAGAATTAGTAAAAGCTTTTTCATAAATATTGTAATATTTCGCCAAATTAGACGAAAGAATACAATACAAACAAGCTATTCAGTTAAAGGTTAGACAAAAAAAGCAAACGGAATTCCGTTTGCTTTAACACTTCAATAAGTATTTTATCAGGATTTTTTCACCTTGATTGTACAGCCAATTGCTTTGGTAAATTCTGTCTCAACCTTTTTTCCATTCATCAGCGCTTCAATTGCTGATTCAACATATTTTTCAGTTGCACTTGATGCATCTTCATGGTTATTATCGATCGCTCCAATATACCTTACCACCAAATCGTCATTTTCTTTGTTTAGAACAAAAACATGTGGAGTGCGGGTAGCGCCATATTCTTTATATACGGTCTGCTTGGCATCGATAAGATATGGGTATGGGAAGCCTTTTGCTTTAGCTCTTTCCTGCATTTTTGAAAAGCTGTCTTGCGGCTGAACAACTGTATCATTTGGATTAATCGCTATTACAGGATAACCTAAGTCAGCAAATTTGTTGTGCAATTCAATTTTACGGTCTTCATAGGCAACAGAATACGGGCAATGGTTGCAGGTAAACATTACAATAAAGCCTTTGGCCTCAGTATAATCTGCCATTGACACCATTGTACCATCAACATTGAGTAATTTAAAATCTGAGGCTTTGTCGCCAACTTTATAGCCTTGTGCAGCAACAGAAATTGTTAAGCCTGCGAGAAAAAAGAATAGAATAATTTGTTTCATGATTAGAGATTTTAGTTAGTTACTAATTTACTTATTATTTGATCGAGCTCATCAAAAGTGTATCCTCCTTCATGGAACACCTTTCGATCGTTTTTGTATATCAATGTAGCAGGTATTGCACCTGACCAGGATTCATCCACTATGTCAATCCAGACGTTGGCATTGGGAGCACTCAGTAAAACCACCTCTGCCCTCAACTGATTTTTTTCTAAAAACGGAATAAGTCTTTTCTCCTTGTCACGCGCAAAATCCAGACTTACCAACAGCATTTTGAATTTTTGACTTTCAAATTTTTTATTGATTTTCTCAAAGTCGGGCAGTTCCTTCACACAGGGAGCACACCAGGTAGCCCAGAAATTGATCACGTAGGTGGTGTCATTTTGTTTCTTCAACCAAGGTTCAAATGTCTTGAAATCAACTGTCGCAACTTCCCGATAATTCTGAGAAACCAGCAAATACGGAGATATTAGCAAAAAAAGAAAAACAGCTATTGTATTGAAGTACTTCATAGTTACTTTATTGACACACAAATAAACAACATTTTAACTCAAAATGTTCAAAGAGAACATTTTAAAAACTTCGTCTGGCAGATTATTGCCAGACAAAGTTTCATAAACTGATTATCTGCTTTTTCGATCGGGCTGATACTGGAATTTTCGTTCGATGAGCCATGCCCATACTGCCACAATGAAGATCACTGCAACGGTGTAATACACAAAGTTTGGAACTGGAACGGGGTCGCCTGCTGCATAAGAATGCAATCCTGAAAGATAATAATTTACCCCGAAATAGGTCATTATAACCGAGCTGAACCCAGCCAGAGTAAACAAACTAAATGTATAGTCAGTTTTCAATCCAGGAGTATATCCCATGTGGGAAATAAATGTATACACCAATATCGTGACCAATGCCCAGGTTTCTTTCGGATCCCATCCCCAATATCGACCCCAGGATTCATTGGCCCATATTCCACCGAGGAAAGTTCCTATTGTCAGCAGATAAAGGCCTATAATAACGCTTCTTTCATTGATATAATTAAGTTCTTTGATTGTTGACTGCAGCTTTGTAAAATTTGATGGCGATTTCAGAATCATAAGAATCAGATTAATGAAACCCAGCAATGCCGCCAGAGCAAGGAAACCATAGCTGGCAGTAATTACAGAAACGTGAATTGTAAGCCAGTATGATTTGAGTACAGGAACAAGATTTGTAATTTCCGGATCCATCCACGAAAGATGTGCTACCATCAAAATTATCGAAGCAAGTACGGAAGTTGCCGCAATTGTCATTTGCGATTTTCTGGAAAAAATCAATCCGGCAAGAACCGTTACCCAACCAATATAAATCATGGATTCGTATCCATTACTCCAGGGTGCACGCCCTGCAATATACCATCGCATGGCCAGTCCAAGCGTCTGGAAAACGAAAAACACAATGATCAAAACATAAAAGAAGCCAAGCGTTTTGTTGATCCATTTCCTTTCTTTGAAAAGATTGGTAAATACAAGTACAAGCATAATCAGGCCTGCCAGACCAAAATATTTTCCTAAACGCTCAAAGATCATCATTTTGTTGTACCAGATTTCAGTCTTGATTTTGCCTTCGGAAGGCATGATATCTGCGCCAAATTTTCTTTGATAATCAAGCACCCCTTGCAAAAGCATTTCAGACTGCTGCATATTTCCTGATGCCAGACTTGAGAAGTAAAAAGGCATAATTTCAGCCACAAAAGACGAATCATCAGCATTGAGTCCTTCTACCTTTGAGCCGGGAGTAACCCATGCAAAATGGGAGTCGCGCGGATCGGGCAAAATACGCAACAGATCGCCTGTGTAAACCATGTAAGAAATATTTACACGCTCGTCCACTGCGATTACATCATTGTCGAATTTACTTCTTTCTGCTGGTTTTTTTGCATAAGCCTGACTCACCAGATCGCGCAGACGGTAGCCGCCACCCTGCGTAAAATCAAGCATATCAGTAAATGAGGCATGACCGCCTGTAATACCAAGGAATTTTTTCAACTCTGGATGAGAAACTTTAATCATTTTCACCATCTGCCATTTTTCGGGCTCGAGTTGCATACCGAGCAAAACCTGATCGGGGTTCATGCCATCAAGGGATGTTTTACGCGACACTTTCCGGAGCATCTCACTTGAAAGTGTTGTCATTGGTTTCAACCTTCCGTCATGATCCTGAACAAGTATAGTTCCGAAACGGGCTGCGTGATCTTTGTCAACTTTGGTAAGATTGCCCATGTCAACATTGTGAACATGCTGTTGTGCAATCAATTGCATGGTTCCCGTCATGAGTAAAAATACCAGCACTCCGGCAGCTTTCTTATTGTTGCGAAGCAGTCGGCCAATGAGTGCAAATCGTGTGTTTTTAACAAATAAAGCAAGGAGCATACCTACCGTCATCAGAAAATAGCCAAGATAGGTAATCCATGTTCCGGCAGCATCTTTATTCACTGAGAGAACGGTTCCTAGCTCATCCTTGTCGTAAGATGACTGAAAAAAGCGGTATCCACCATAGTTTAAAACGTTGTTCATGAAAATGCGGTAAGACTTTTCAAAGCCCTTGTTTTTGTCTATAAGGGTTACCTCGCTTGCGTAGGAAGCAGGACTGTTTGAGCCAGGATATCTTTCAAGCTGAAAATCCTCAAGACGCAGTGAAAAGGGCAGGTCAAGAATTTTGGCACCATACATCATTTTGACCTCAATACCATTGATTTCAAAAACACTTGTTTCGCCAAGATAACCTTTTCCTCCTCTCAGCCCAATTTGCTTTTTAATGCCATCAGATTCAGCTTCTACAATCAAAGCATTCATAAATTGCATGTCTTTACCCTGATAAGTAGTAAAATCGACTTTTCCATTTTCATAAATATCAGTGAGTACAATCCGAAGATCCCCTAAGCTATATAGTTTTCGCATTTCCAGCGGATGCCATTGGCTGGCAGACAATGTGTCACCGGAGCCGCCCATCATGGCCATTGTTGTTACATCTTCAGGTGCGTTAAATGTTAGCTGACCGTTTTTATATGAAATATTAAAGGCGCTTTCACTGTATTCCTGATCAAACGCAAAGTTATATCCCAGGAAATTTCTTTGATCACCTTGCTTTATGATAAGATTATTTCTTCCGCTGGTTCCGGACGAGACTACCATAATAACATAAGGATCGCCTTCGCCGGGATTTCCCTTAACCAAGACTTCCTGCGCGTTTGGCACGTATCGAACAGATTTAAAACGAACGCTTTTACCATTTATCGACTGACGATCTTTGTAGGCTCCCTGCGAAAGTGAGGATATGATTACTCCTTTTTCGGTGTATTCCATTTTTTCACCATCATGCAATTCGGCCATGACATAGCTGATATCTGAAAGCATTGTGTTTTCTGTTTTGCCTTCGCGAATGCTCATAATACCTTCGTAACCAATGTAGCGTGTAATTCCGGCGCCAATTAGAATTACAACAAAAGAGAGGTGGAATGTAAAAACTACAACCTTCTCCATCCGGTACATTTTATATTTGAAGATATTGGCAATAAGGTTAGCACATAACAGCACGAGAAGAATTTCGAACCAGATTGCGTTGTAAACAACAGATTTGGCTCCTTCAGTGCCAAAATCGTTTTCGATAAAAGTCGCAACACCAATAGCAACTGCAAATGCAACGACCAGAAGCCCCATGAGCTCCATTGAAAAAAGTGTGTTAAATATTTTCTTCATATAGTTGAACAAATTGTTACAGAATGAGTTAAAAAACAGGCCAAAAATAACCCAAAAGCCTTCACTCAATCAGGATTTTGGGGCATCCTGATAGTTAATGCTTGTTAAAAATTCTTAAATAGAAAAAACGCCTTTAATTACCAGATAGTTGGAATAGGCTTTAAAAGACAAATGTCAGTTAGGATTTTTCACGTATGAGCACTTCTATTGCTCCAACACCAAATTTGCTCATGCTGGCCATACGGTTGTTTACCCCTTCAAAATTCTCCAGTGCATTGACAATAGCATTTTTCAACACGCCATTGCCAACCCCGTGAATATAGGTTACTTTGTCGTACTCGTTAAGAATAGCACTATTAAGTGTTTTTTGAAAATAATCCATTTGTATTTTGAACATATCATGGCTTGAAAGTCCGGCAATATTGTCGAGCAACTCACCAATATGCAAATCTACAACAGCCTCTCCCATGCCCTTCCGGTGATTATCGATCAGTGCTTTCTCTTTCACAACAGGCCTTACTGTTTCATCAGCAACCTGATTGTTTTTCGACATTTCCTGCGAAAAAGCATCAGCTTTAAGGGCATTAAGCGGCTGTAGATTTACCAGTATTGCCTTTTCGCCCAGCACAGAAGTCATCACATAACTCCCTTCTTTAAAAAACCGGTTTGGTCGAATATCAAAAGCTGCATGAAGTGGCATATAAAAATCTCTGCTGCTTTCCGATATAAGAATCGCCTGGACAATTCCTTTACACCAATGATTAATATCTTCACGTGAAATGGATTCGATTACAACTTTTGAGTAAGCTGGAAGCTGGCCAAAATCAGCGTTCAGATAGGTGCCACCATCAGCAAGGGTAAGATTGTAAAGCGTTTCGAAAGGAGTGTGATTTATGAGCACAACATCAAGCAAACCAGTCAAAATCCATTGCTGCTCATGTGGCATAAATGCGAGATAGAAGCCTTCAGCTTCGGGATTTTTGGCAAAACGGCGTAAACTACCCTTGCGGGCAGCGTCTGTTTCTTGTGCTTCTTTTTCAGCTTTGTTCCGTATTTCCTGCTGCAATACCTGTTGTGCAACTTCCTGCCGGGAAGACGATGTCTGCTCAGCTACGGCTATAAGTTCAGTAAGCAAAACCGGAATTTCAAAACCATCCTCTATTGCTACCAAAGCCATGCGTGCATCAACAATTTTTACGATTACACCTCCTCCAACATCATTTAAAAACCTAACTTTATCACCTGCTTTCAATCTAATCATTTTATTATTTTTGGGGTGCAAATATAGCTAAATATCACATGACGAATTTTCAAAAACACCAGCTTTGAACATCGGGGATGATGTTAAAATTATAAGTAACCTACTATTTAAAGGAATAAAACACGTTGTTTGGCGTTATTTTTGTTGCATTTTAAGATTAAACCAAAACGAAACTTATTATGAAAAATCTATTTTACCTGAGTCTACTTCTAATACTTTCAGGTTTGACACTTACGTCCTGCGACAAAAACAAAAACGCTCAAGAGCCTTCTAAAGGAAACATAAATTTATTGGTTGAGCATTCCATCAATGGATTGCCGGTTGAATTTGACAAATTGATCTATGAAAACGAGGCGGGCAATAAATTTCTGCTTTCAGAAATACAATGGTTCATTTCTGATATCAGGCTTCATAAAACAGATGGCAGTTTCCTTTTGATAGGCGATGATGGGGGTGAATTTTATGTTGATACAGATATCCCTGCCAGCTTAAGCATTAAACCGGCGGTTGAAATTGAAGTGGGCGACTATACAGGCCTGAGTTTTACTTTCGGGATAAATGATGAAAAAAACAAGTCTCATCGTTTTGTTAATCCTCCTGAATCATTTATGTTCTGGCCAAATTATCTTGGCGGAGGGTATCATTATTTGAAACTAAACGGCAAATGGCAAAACACTTCCGGACAAACAGAACCCTTCAATTTCCATTTGGGAATAGGTCAGATTTATGACAGTTCGGCACCAAAATCGCAGTGGGCAGATCTCAACTCATGTTGCAAATCGGATCACTGCGAAGGCTACACACCCGACGGCAAAACCTTGCCCATTACAGGATTCATTCAAAACTTCTTTGAAATTGAATTTCTTAATACACCCATTAGTATTGTCGATGGCAAAACCACCGAAATGGTTCTTGAAATGAAAGTTGAAAACTGGTTTAAGAATCCGCATACCTACGACCACAACATCTGGGGTGGAAGTATAATGCAACAACAGGAAGCAATGAAAATCGGTTGCGAAAACGGCCATGATGTTTTCAGCCTGAGCCCCAAAGCAATTAAATAATGCGAAAAATCCCTTTAGGTTTTCTGATAATTTCACTGTTGATGCTCCTGTTTTCCTGCAAGGAAGAAGAGGAGGCTAAGTGGGTAACAACACCATATATATTTGATATTCCTTTTGCTTTTCCTACAAAAATGAATATCCCGGAAGATAATCCGATGACGATAGAAGGAGTTGAGTTGGGGCGTTACCTTTTCTACGATGGTCGCATGAGTGGGCGCACTCATCCCGACTCACTCATGAGTTGCGGAACATGCCACATTCAAGCAAATAGTTTTGAGGCAGGGAGGGATCATCCAATTTTTCAGGGCGGTTTTGTACACGGTATTACAGGATTGCAGACCCCCCATGTAATGTTGCCATTGATCAACCTTGTCTGGAATCAAAGTGGTTATGGCTGGAATGGCTTTATCCATAAAAACAATCCAAACACAAATTTGCGAAACATTGAAGATTTTGTTAGGCTTGCAGTATTAGCCGAGCATGAAATGAATAGTGATACTACAAGCGTTAAGCAGCTCTTTCAACGGATTGAAGGATACCCTGAACTCTTTTTCAAGGCTTTTGGGAGCAGTACAATAACTTTCACCAATATTGAAAAAGCTATTGCCCAATTTGTAAGAACACTCGTTTCGGCCAACTCAAAGTTTGACCGCTACCTCGTTGGACAAGAGCAGCTTTCAGGTCCCGAATTGAATGGTTTTATGCTTTTCACAACTGAAGAAGGAGCTGACTGTTTTCATTGTCACGGCGGTTTTGGGAATCCGCTTTTTACAACACACCTTTTTTACAATAATGGAAAAGATACTGTTTTTAACGATATTCTTGACCGCTTTGCAGTAACATCTGACCCAATGGACAAAGGTGCATACAAGGCTCCAACACTCAGAAACATTGAACTTACCGGACCTTATATGCATGATGGACGCTTTGCCACCCTCGACGAAGTAATTGATTTTTATTCGCATCATGTGAAATGGACTGAGCAGATTGACCCTCTGATGCATCATGTTTTGCGCGGTGGCGTGCAACTCACACCTCCGCAAAAAGAAGATTTAAAGGCTTTCATTAAAACCTTGCGGGATGATGCCTTTTTAACCAATCCTGATTTTGGAAGACCAGATAGATTCCCTGATGACAAATAATTAATTTTCAGGAGCTGTTTTTTTCATAAGTATTTCAGATGTATCACATTAGTTATAACTTTGCTTCTCATTTAAAAAGATTGCATATGAAAAGTGAAATCCAAAACAATGCACCTCAAAGTGCTATCTACGGACTTGGAGTAATTGGCGCTGCTGTCTATTTCATCTCAAGCTCAACAGGATTTCTGATGGGCGTTGTTGGTTTATTAAAAGCACTGGTTTGGCCTGCTTTCTTGGTTTATGAACTGCTAAAGCTGGTATACTCTTAGTCTCAGACAGCTTTTAAGTCATAGAAATTGTTTGTTTTTGTAGCGCTTGAATTGATATTGAGTGATTTTTAAACTTTTTTCGGCTCAGGCTTTGAAATCAAATATTTTTACTTACTTTTGCAGCCCAAAACTGATTCAGAACCCTAAGAAAGAAAAAAAATGGCAAATCACAAATCGTCCATCAAAAGAATTCGTCAGAACAATACCAAAAGGTTGCATAATCGTTACTATGCAAAATCGATGCGCAATGCATTAAAGAAATTCAGAAGTCTGACTGATAAGGTTGAAGCAGACGCAATTCTTCCAAAACTTCATTCGATGATTGATAAACTTGCAAAACGCAATATCATTCACAAGAACAAGGCTGGCAATCTAAAATCAAAGACGGTTAAATTCGCTTCAAAGCTGGCGTAACCAAAAATATTTTCTTTGAACAGGCCTCACCCTCACGCAAGGGTGAGGCTTTTTCTGTTTGTATGAATCCGCATTAAAGAATATTTTTTGGAAAACTATCTCCAAAAGCAATATTTGTAGGGTTTATTGCATGGATTTACCATTGATTGTAGGGTTCAGGTAAGTGTGATTCAAGTTTTTTCATCTAAAAAACCCTTAATATTGCATGACAAATCAATGAACCCAAATTGTTATGCTGAATCTAATCCTTTTTGGCCCTCCCGGAGCAGGCAAAGGCACCCAGTCAGAAATGCTGCTGTCACGCTATAATCTCAATTATATATCCACAGGAGAGGTCTTGCGGAAAGAAATCAAGGCGGAAAGCCCGCTTGGCAACAAAGCCAAAGCGATCATAGAAGCCGGTGGACTTGTTGACGATGAGATCATTGTGCAAATTATCGGCAATGCCCTTGAAGAAGGACAACGCAGTGACGGATTTCTTTTTGACGGATTTCCAAGAACTTACGTTCAAGCATACATACTGGATGGATTATTTACCCGTTTACAAACATCGCTTACCCGCATTTTCATTCTTGACGTACCCAACGAAGAATGTACAAAAAGGCTTCTTCAGCGCGCCCGTGAACAAGACAGAAGTGACGACAAAGCCTCTGTAATCGAAAAACGACTTGAAGAATACCATCAAAAAACACTGCCATTGCTTGACTTTTATGAAAGTGCGGGCATACTAACGCGCATCAATGGCATGGGAACTTCCGAAGAAGTTTTTGAAAGAATCAATAAGCATATAACTGAAGAACTCAACAGTCGGCCTGCCAACATCATCCTTTTCGGGTATCCCGGTGCCGGACGTGGTACACAAGCTGCCCGCCTGGCCTCAGACTTTAACCTGCGCTGCATTTCTACCGGCGAGTTGCTCCAGGACGAAGTGCGTGAACATGGATCACTTGCTGAAAAAATAATCCCTTTTCTCGAAAAGGGGTTGCTTGTGCCCGATGAACTTGTAATAAGACTGATAGAAAAAAAACTGAAAGAGACAGATGGCACAGGCAGAGGCTATGTTTTCAAAGGTTATCCACGGACTTTGGTACAAGCCTATATCCTCGATGGTTTACTCAAAAAGCAGGGAACTTCGATCTCTTGTGTTATTAACCTTAAAGTGCCTGTATTAGAACTTATTAGCAGACTTGATGCACGCAGCCATACAGCCGCAAGAATGCCCTACGATGGAAGTGCAGCTACAATTGTTGCACGTTTGCAAGAACATGAACAACGTACAGAGCCCGTTTTAGCGTATTATCATCAACAAAATCAAGTCATCGAAATTGATGGGACCGGACCTGATGAAACCGTTTATCAAAGACTCCGCGAACCTGTGCTGAGAGCCATAAAAAACATGAAGTAAACTGTTTATTTCAGCCGAAAAGTATATAAGATAAATATCCTCTGTGAATAGGTTGGCTTTGAAATCAGCAGGAATAATCTGAGAAAGCGGACTAATCGGGCTTATAAACCTCTCATGCAATTTCTTATGATTTGAAAAAGTGCAGAGATTGAATTAAAATAAAGAGTATTAGCCTGTTAGTTAGTCGAAGATGAAAAAGAAAAAACCGGATCCCTTGAACTCAAAATGCAAAACCTGTTGTATATTTGAGCTACTTTTTCAGCACAGATTTTCACGGGTTTCATTTTGTGTTTGAAAAAATTATAAAAATGAATTTTTAGAATCCACCCTAATAAAACACCACGCTAAAACACATCAAAACCATGAAAAAATTCTTTACCCTCACCCTTGTTCTGCTTGCTGCTATCGTCATTTGGGCCAAGCCGAATCTGCCTGTTAAACCCACTACACAAAAGGCCAGCGATTATCGTTTTATTACGAAAATCAAACAAAACAACCAAAACGGAATCGAAAAAATCAAAGAATTCAGAAACAACTACCGCTTATTAGGTCAGTTTAAGCATTATTGGACAGGCGAGACCTATGACAGCGCTGCCAGAAATGATTTTGTATACGCTAACGCCTATTCAACCGATATTTACCAAATGATAATCAGTGTATACACCGAAGAAGGCTTTACTCCATCGTACAGAGAAACATATTTTAAAGATGAAGCCGGCAGAGACACGCTCACATTGGTGCAATACAGCGACTTCAACACAGGAAACTGGATGGATTATTTTCGCTTCATCAATCGTTATGATGTGCATGGAAATGAGCTGTTGTATATGTATGAAGATTGGGATGAAACATCCAACAGCTGGATTGGCGGCTGGGGTAGCAGGTTCGCTTACGAATATGATGCCAATGGGAACATGCTAAGCATGGCCATTGCTGATTATTTAATTGATGATATATGGATTCCCTGGCTGAGAATGCTTTACGAATACAACAGCAACAACGAAAATATAAGCACAATTGAACAAAACTGGAATGACAACGATGAAAAATGGGTGAATAGCTGGTATGAGGTATATGAGTTAGAAAACGGTGCATGGTCGCAGATGCATTATTCGTATTGGGATGAAGGCAGCCAAACCTGGATATTGAGTGGTAGAGCAATTGACATCACATGGCTCGATTTTGAAGAATTTAAGTGGCTCACAGTGAAATTGCAGGAATACGAAGGAAAAAACTGGTTGAACTCCGAACGAGGCACTGCATCCTACAACAGCGCTGCAAACCTATTAAATGAATTATGGGAAATGTGGGAATCAAACGACTGGATTCCTGACTACCGCGTAAGCATTTTGTACGATGATTATCAAAATATATTACAGGTAAAAAGTGAATTCTGGACAGGAATTGAATGGGAAATTTTCGATGGAGAACGCTTTGAATATACTTACGACAGTTATGGAAATATGACTTCATATACATGGGACTTCTGGGATTGGGAAACCAATGAATGGATGAAATTCGAAAAAACAGATCAATGGTTTGAAGTAATTACCACAATTGCCAAACCAGGCGCCTCACAGATTATGGTTTATCCAAATCCGGCGAATGACTTTATCACCATTGAGTACAATACATCCAAATCAGGTACAGCAGCCAGATTTTGGATAATGGATATCACGGGAAGAGTGGTTTTAATTCCTGTTTTAAATCCTGATATTACTACACAACGCATTGACATATCTCAACTTACGCCCGGAACCTATATTCTTTACCTGCATAGCTCCACTGAAGCTATCAGTAAAAAAATCATCAAAAAGTAATCGTTCGCACCGCTTAAAAAAAACACATCATATTGATGATTTAATCAAACAGGCAAACCTTGAACGGAGGTTTGCCAGTTTGATTAAATTCCAAATAGTTTCACTTCCAAACTCTTTGTATTTTTGCAGCCTTAAGAAAAATTGTGTGATATACCCAAATAATTTCGAAGATAAAACAGGCTTTACGACCATCCGTAAAATCCTCAGGCAGTTTTGCGTAAGCATTATGGGCCGCGAAAAAGCTGACAACATCGCTTTCAGTGCTGATATTTTTTCCATAAGCGAAAGTCTGGATGAAACAGAATCGATGGTTCAGCTCATCGATCATGGATTGCCATTTCCTGTGCGCGACTATTTTGACCTCAGGCCTGAACTAAAAAGATTGCGCATAGATGGCACTGTCATTGAACTGGAATCTTTGTTCGACTTTCGGCTGAGCCTTAATATTCTCAATCAGATCCTGCAGTTTACTTCTTCACCTCAAAGCATAAACTTTCTGCCTGTCAGAAATCTGGCTCAGGATATCTTTATTGATAAGCTTCTATTAAAAGAGGCCAACCGACTTATTGATGATAAAGGCGTGATTCCCGACAATGCATCCGAAACGCTTGCCAATATCAGACAGGATATCCGGCGAAAACAGGGAACCATTGAGCGCAAAATAAGACAAATGCTTGGAGAAGCAAAACATGCCGGATGGTCAGACAGTGACACAGAAGTTACTATCAGAAATGGCCGGATGGTTATTCCGGTAAGGGCAGCAGATAAGCGGAAAATACGCGGTTTCATCCATGATGAGTCGGCTACAGGTCAAACCGTTTACATTGAACCTGCAGAAGTTTTCGACACCAACAATGAAATAAGAGAGCTTGAATATGCTGAAAAACGAGAGATACATCGCATTCTGACAGCTTTTACGCAACTTTTACGACCACATTTGCCCATGATGTTGAGCGCATGGGATTTTTTAGGGAATATTGACCTTTGCCATGCTAAAGCGCTCCTATCAAAAAAAATAAACGCCAACAAGCCTGTTTTGGTTGATAAAGCTGTAATAGACTGGAAACAGGCAGTACACCCAATTTTAGAGATAAGTCTGCGTGAACAAAAAAAACAGGCAGTTCCATTGGATTTACATTTGCATGCTGAAGAACGTATTCTGGTAATCTCCGGCCCCAATGCGGGAGGTAAATCCGTTTGTCTGAAAACAACAGGATTGCTGCAGTACATGCTTCAATGCGGCCTGCCGATTCCACTCAAAGCTGAGTCAATTTGTGGTGTTTTTACCAAAATGTTTATTGATATCGGTGATGAACAATCGCTTGAGAACGACCTTAGCACCTATAGCTCTCATTTGCTTCACATGAAGAACTTTCTGGAAGCCGCCGATGCTTCAACGCTCTTCATGATTGACGAATTTGGGACAGGAACTGAGCCTCAATCTGGTGGTGCCATTGCTGAAGCTGTGCTTGAAGAGCTCAATATCAGAAAGGCTTTTGGACTCATAACAACCCACTACGCCAACTTAAAACTGCTTGCCGACAGGGCAGATGGCATCATCAACGGCGCAATGCTTTTTGACACAAAGCGGCTGCAACCTCTTTATGTGCTTCAAACCGGAAAACCAGGCAGTTCTTTTGCATTTGAAATTGCACGAAAAACAGGTCTTCCAGAAAGTGTTTTGGAAAAAGCCTCAGAAATTACTGGTTATTCGCAACTTAATTTTGAACAGCAATTGCAGCAGCTTGAAATTGAGAAAATTGAAGTAGCAAGAAAACAGGTTGAATTGCGTGTTGCAGATAATCTATTAAATGACGTAATTGAAAAGTACAAACGCCTGCTCAAACAGCTCGAAGACCGTAAAAAGAACCTGCTTTCTGAAGCAAGTCGCGAGGCTCAAACGCTTATTGACAAAGCAAATAAGAAAATTGAACTAACTATTAAAGAAATCAGGGAATCGCAGGCTGAAAAAGAAAAGACAAAGCTTTTGCGCGAGCAATTGCAGGCTTTGAAACCCGTAATTTTAAAAGAAGCCGGTGAAATTGCAGAAGCCATACAGGTCATAGAAGAAAAAGAAGAGGAGAGTTTCCTGGAACTCAAGCCCGGCGATCAGGTGCGAATTGAAGAAATGGATGTTGTTGGCGAACTGCTTTCGATAAATGAACATGAGGCTGTAATCGGATTCAATTCGGTGAAACTGAGGACTTCCCCTGAAAAACTGACAAAGCTGAGTCGTAAAGAGGCAAAGCTGGAGGAGAAACGACAGCCGCAACGCAAAAGAAGCTCATTGAGTGAAGATATCAACGAAAAAGCTGCCCAGTTTCGACTCACTGTTGATGTCAGAGGTAAACGTGCTGAGGAGGCACTAGAGCAAGTTGGCAAATACATTGACGAATCCGTTTTGCTTAGTGTGAAAGATGTTAATATTTTGCACGGCAAAGGAAATGGAATTTTGAGACGTGTTATCCGCGAATTTCTTAGTCGTACAAAAGAGGTCGCTACATTTGAAGATGCGCCTGTAGAAGCAGGTGGCAACGGCATCACGAGGGTAAAACTAAAATAAGGAATTGCTTTTAGTATAAAAAAAACGGGGTTTTAACCCCGTTTTTTTTATTTTTCTTCCTTTTTAAAACCAGACATAAAATCAGGCAACTGACGCACAGCCGCCAGTTCCCGCCATTTTTTACGCGCTTCATCTGCGGGGACACCGAAATAAGTCTTCCCACCTTCAAGTGTTTTATCAACAGCTGATGTGGCAAGAATAACAGCACCTTTTCCAATTACAATATCCTTGTTGATAGCAACACGACCCCAGATAATTACGTCATCTTCGATCCTTGTAACTCCGGCAATGGCGGCAAAAGCACCAATAAGACAATTGCGTCCAATATAAGTATCGTGACCGACCTGACAATGGTTGTCCATTTTTGTTCCCCATCCTATGATGGTATCGCCTGTAACGCCTTTATCAATGCTGCAAAGGGCACCAATTTCAACATGATCTTCAATGATTACACGCCCACATGATTCAAACTTGCGGTAGCCTTCAGGGCGTCTTTGAAAATAGTATGCATCAGCGCCAATAACTGAACCTGAATGGATAATAACATTATCGCCAATAACTGAATGATCGTAAATACTTACATTTGAATGTATTAAACAGTTTTTCCCTATATTAACATGATTTCCTATAAAAGAACCTGGCTGAATAACTGTGTCCTGACCAATCTCAGCCGACGGGCTCACACTCACATTTGAGGCTGCAAAAGGCCTGTGCTTTAATATAATAGAGATAAAAGCATCGAAAGGCTTCTCGTGAAAAATAAGTGCTTTGCCTTCAGGGCAATCAACTTTTTTATTGATGATTACAGTGGTTGCTTTTGAATTAAGCGCCTTGTCATAGTATTTTGGATGATCAACAAATGTGACATCGCCTGGTTCAACCATGTGAATTTCATTGAGCCCGGATACAATAAAGTCTGGAGCACCATCAAATTCAGCTTGTAAAAACCCTGCAATTTGAGAAAGTGTCTGCGGTGGGTTGAATTTCATAATGTATTTTAAAAGAGCGTTATACTATGCTTTCACCCTTTCGGAATAAGCACTCTCAACAGTATTTACCTTAATCTTATCTCCAATATTAATAAACAGCGGAACTCTTATAAACGCGCCTGTTTCCAACGTTGCTTCTTTCATTGCATTGGTTGCAGTGTTGCCCTTTTCACCGGGTTCAGTGTATGTAACTTCAAGAATTACTGTTGTAGGCAATTCGCATGAAAGTACTGATTCTGTATCAGTATGATACATAATTTCAACGTTTTCGCCTTCCTTCAAAAATTCAGGTGCGTTGATCATTTCTTTAGCAATCTGCATTTGTTCGAATGATTCTGCATTCATGAAAAAATAGTCGGTACCATCATTATAGAGATATTGCATTGGGCGTCTTTCCACGCGCTGAATGTTGATTTTTACTCCTGCAGGGAATGTGTTGGGCAGGATTTTCCCTGATTTAAGACTTCTTAGTCTGGTGCGCACAAAAGCATTGCCTTTGCCTGGTTTCACGTGTTGAAACTCTACTATTGAATACAAATCTCCGTTGAATTCAATAATCAATCCGTTTCTAAAATCAGCAGTTGTTGCCATAAAATTATGTATATTGTTAAAAAATTGAAGGCTGCAAAGTTAGGAATTTGTCTTGAATTTTGCAGCCTTTACCTAAGTTCAAATATGTAAATTGAAGTTATTCACGTGTTTTGCCATATCCTTTCATGATACCTCTGGTCGAATTATTGATAAAACTTAGTATTTCATCACGATCAGGGGAGGCAGGCATATTGGCTTCAATAAAACTCACAGCCTGACTAACATTTCGTCCTTTGAGATAAATGGTCCGGTAAATATCCTGAATAGCATTGATGCGTAAATCACTGAACCCTCTGCGCCTTAATCCGATCGAATTTACACCAATATAGGACAAAGGTTCGCGCCCTGCTTTTGTGAATGGAGGCACATCTTTGCGCGCCATTCCACCACCGCTTATCATAGAGTGCGCTCCAATCTGAACAAACTGATGAACAGCTGCAAGCCCGCCAATAATCGCCCAATCGTCGATCCGTATATGGCCGGCCAGATTACAGGCATTGGCAAGTATAACATTGTTTCCAATGATACAGTCATGTGCAACATGCACATAAGCCATGAGAAGACAATTATTTCCGACAATAGTTTCCCAGTTAGCTTTTGTTCCGCGGTTGATTGTAACAAACTCTCTGATGGTTGTGTTATCTCCAATACGTACCAAAGTTTCTTCGCCGGCATACTTTAAATCTTGTGGTATGGCCGAAATTACAGCACCTGGAAAAATACGGCAGTTTTTGCCAATACGCGCGCCTTCCATGATTGTTACATTGGAGCCTATCCATGTTCCTTCTTCAATGATGACGTTTCTTTCAATATTCACGAAAGGCTCAATCACAACATTGCTTGCAATTTTGGCCTGTGGGTGAACGTATGCTAAGGGTTGATTCATTTTTGCTTTGCTTTAAGGCATTATTGTTTTACTTTTCATCATTGCTTTTTGGCAATTTGAGCCATCAGGGTTCCTTCAGCTACAACTTTGTTGCCTACATATGCAACTCCGCGCATGTTGCAAATACCTCTGCGCACGGGCGAAGTCAATTCAAGTGCAAACACCAGGGTATCACCGGGAACGACTTTTTGCCTGAACTTCACGTCATCTATCTTTAGAAAATATGTGACGTAATTTTCCGGATCAGGGACTGTATGCAAAACGAAGATGCCTCCTGTCTGCGCCATTGCTTCAATCAGAAGTACGCCGGGCATAACGGGTTCCTGCGGAAAATGCCCAACAAAAAACGGCTCATTCATGGTCACATTTTTCACACCTACAATATACTCCTCGCTGATTTCCATTATTTTATCAATCAATAAAAATGGAGGTCGGTGAGGCAATATTTTTTGAATCTGAATAATATCGTATGCAGGTTCTTTGTACAGGTCGAAAGGTGGTTCTTTTATCATAAAAAATCAGTCTTTAATTTGTTCAAAAATCTTTTTTGCAAATTCCGTATTTGCATAATGGCCAGGTCTGTAGGCCGTTACATGGCCTTTAATACGTTTCCCCAGCAAGCTAAGATCGCCAACAACATCAAGTAATTTGTGACGGGCAGGTTCGTTGGGAAAATGAAGCTCGAGGTTGTTGAGTATTCCTTCTTCCTTGACCCTTACTTTTGGTTTATCAAAAAGCTCTGCCAGACGATCGAGCTCTTCCTGACTCACTTTTCGGTTGACGAAAACAATGGCATTGCTCAGGTCTCCACCTTTTATAAGATTGTTGTGCAGCAAAAACTCTAGTTCATGCAAAAAAACAAAAGTACGGCAAGGGGCAATCTCCTTTTTGAAATCCTTTAAGGAAAGCATCTGCGCATGCTGTATATTCAACACTTCAGTGCCATAGTCGATTTTAACATCCACAGCAAACTCCTCTGCCGGAACGATGCTAAGTTCGAAGCCCTTGGCTTCATTCCTGAGGGTAATTTCTTTATCGATAATGATGTATTCACGCAAGGAGTCCTGCGTTTCAACGCCAGCTTGCTCAAGTGCTTCAACGAAATATCTTGCGCTACCATCCCGTATGGGAATTTCATCCATATCAAGATCAATCAGCACATTATCTATTCCCAGACCAGTAAGAGAAGCAAGAACGTGCTCAATGGTATATACTCTGGCTCCATCAGATTCAAGCGTTGTGCCTCTGGAGGTATCAACCACCTGACCTATCAAAGCAGGAATTACAGGCTGACCCTCAATATCTGTTCTGCGAAACTTTACACCATGTCCTGTTGAAGCGGGATTAAAAGTCATGGTACCTTGCTGGCCGGTGTGCAGGCCCGTTCCATGAACACTCACTTGTTTTTTAATCGTACACTGGTATTCAACCATAAGCTAAATGCGTAGATTTAGTTAAAAGAAATTTTGGCAAAAGTAAAACTTTTTGCTCACTTGACGTGCTCAGGCCTGATCGCTGATTTTGTTTAGCTTTTCCTCTAATTCTGTGATCCTGTTTGCCATTTGATCAAGGCGTTTGAAATGAACCAAAATGCGTTTATAATCAGTGAAAGGCAATGCGGGTGAACCCATCATAACTGAACCCTGATCTTTGATGCTTGAACCGATTCCTGACTGTGCTGCGATCTTAACGCCGTCAGCAATAGTGAGATGTCCAGCTAAACCAACCTGTCCGCCAAACATGCAATTTGCACCTATCTTGGTCGAACCACTGATGCCAGTTTGCGCGGCAATTACGGTATTTTCGCCAATCTCAACATTATGCGCCACCTGAATCAGATTGTCAAGTTTTACTCCTTTCCGAACGATTGTCGAACCAAGTGTGGCGCGGTCAATCGTGGTGTTGGCGCCAATTTCTACATAATCTTCCAGAATCACAATCCCCGTTTGCGGCACCTTTTTGTATTGGTTATCTGATTGCGGCGCAAAGCCAAATCCATCGCTGCCAAGCACACATCCTGCGTGCAAAACACATTGCTTTCCAATTCTGGTACCTGCATAAATTTTTGTTCCCGGAAAAATTATTGTGTCATCGCCTATAACACAATCATCACCGATGTATGTCTGAGGATAAATTTTGACTCTGTTCCCAATTGAAGCCCTATCGCCAACAAAAGCAAATTCACCGATATAAATATCATCTCCAAGGTTTACATCCTTCGCAACAAATGCAAGCGATGATATTCCTTTTTTATCAGATTTAAATTTCTGATAAATTTCAAGCAATTGAGCAAAAGCTGAATAAGCATCAGGCACTCTGATAAGGGTAGCATGAACAGGCTTTTCGGCTTCAAAACTATTGTTTACGATCACAATTGAACTTAATGTTTCATATATATAAGGTGTATACTTTGGATTGGCAAGAAAACTCAAAGTACCCGGACTTCCTTCTTCAATGCGTGAAACATTTGAAACAGAGGCCTCTGGATTGCCTTCAACGGTGCCAGAAAGAAGAGATGCTATTTGCTGTGCTGTAAATTCCATTGTATGAATGATTAAAAAACGTTGCAAGGTACAATTATTTTTATTTCGCATACAGTTTGCAAAAGCCTGAGTCAACAATCAAAGCGAAGGCAATAACTAAAATCAAAATTGTAACACATTAATTTCCATTAACTTCTATTTTTTTTCTTTAACTTTTTTTAACGCGACCTCAAGGCCTGCCTTTCTATCTTTGCCATTCAAAAATTAATCCATTATGATCCTAACCGATATTAAAGAGTTAAACGAAAAAATTCAAGGCGAAAGTCAGTTCATCGACCTGATCAATATGGAGATGAACAAAGTAATTGTTGGTCAGAAAATGATGACAGAACGATTGCTCATCGGTCTGCTTTCAAACGGACATATCCTTCTTGAAGGCGTTCCTGGACTAGCTAAAACACTTGCTATTAATTCATTGGCAAAAGTAATCAAAGCCGATTTCAGCAGAATACAATTTACTCCCGACCTGCTGCCCGCCGACCTTATCGGAACACTAATTTACAGTCAGAGGAAGGAAGAATTTGTTGTTCGGAAGGGGCCGATCTTTGCCAATTTCGTTCTGGCCGATGAAATCAACCGCTCGCCTGCAAAGGTACAAAGTGCATTGCTTGAAGCCATGCAGGAAAAACAAGTGACTATTGGTGAGCAGACATTCAAGCTGCCCGATCCATTTCTTGTTATGGCCACACAAAACCCCATCGAGCAGGAAGGAACCTATCCATTGCCGGAAGCACAGGTTGACCGTTTCATGCTGAAAGTTGTGATTACTTATCCAAAGAAAGAAGAGGAAAAGCTGATTCTGCGTCAGAATATCACAAATGAAATCAAAACTGTGATGAGCATTATTTCAATCGAAGATATTCTGAAAGCACGCAGTGTTGTGCGTGAAGTGTATCTCGATGAAAAAATTGAAAACTATATCACCGACATTGTTTTTGCATCGCGCTTCCCGGGCGAATACAGGCTCAAACGTTTCGAAAGCCTTATTGCTTACGGAGGTTCTCCGCGTGCAAGCATCAATCTGGCTCTTGCAGCAAAGGCATATGCATTCATCAAACGCAGAGGCTATGTGATTCCGGAAGATGTGCGTGCAGTGGCACATGATGTTTTGCGTCACCGCATTGGCCTCACCTACGAGGCTGAAGCAGAAAACGTTACTTCAGAGGAAATCATCAACGAAATTCTGAATACTATCGAAGTGCCTTAAGCCCAAAAGTCTTTTAAAATTATGGATCAGACGATAACGGGACAAGAGATATTCAAGAAGGTAAGAAAGATCGAAATAAAGACGCGCGGCCTCTCGCAGCAGATTTTTTCGGGTCAGTATCATTCTGCTTTCAAAGGCAGAGGTATGGCTTTCAGTGAAGTGCGTGAATATCAGTATGGCGATGATGTCAGAAATATCGACTGGAATGTTACGGCTCGCTTCAATCATCCTTTTATCAAAATTTTTGAAGAAGAGCGCGAACTCACCGTAATGTTGCTAATTGATGTTTCCGGCTCAAATGAATTCGGTTCAAAGCAGCAACTCAAGAAAATGATCGCTGCCGAAATAGCCGCTGTCTTAGCTTTTTCCGCCATACAAAACAATGATAAAGTGGGTGTGATTTTCTTCAGCGATCAGGTTGAGAAATTCATTCCACCCAAAAAAGGGACATCGCACATTTTGCGCATCATCAGAGAGGTAATAAGTTTCAAGCCTCAACACAGAAGTACCGATATTGGGGAAGGTTTAAGATTTTTAACCAGCGCTATAAAAAAACGCTCGACGGCCTTTCTCATTTCTGACTTTATCAGTGATGGTTTTGAGCAGCCAATGAAAATTGCTGCCCGAAAACATGATCTTATTGCCCTTCGCATTACCGATAAGCGCGAGGACGAGATTCCTCCAATTGGTCTGGTAAAGTTCAGCGATGCTGAGTCTGGAAAAGAATTCTGGGTTGATACTTCCAGTCAGGATGCCCGAAACCGTTACAGACACTGGATAAGAAAGAAAACAGAACTACTGAATAGCATATTTACCAAATGTGGAGTTGACAACACCCTCATCTATACCGATGAGGATTATGTGCGACCGTTGATGAAACTGTTCAAAAAACGCTCTGCCCGTTAGGCATTCTTTTTTGACATCTTCAAAAAAAAACCACAGTATGAAATTCAGCAATAAATTGTACTAACGTACATACTGAAAACAAAAATGAAGTTTTTAAAGACAAATATCATAATCGGATTTACGCTGCTTTTTTTAGCAGCACCAAAACTCCAGAGCCAGACAGTGGAAGCTCTTGGAAGGCTTAGCGCTGATTCTATTGCTATCGGCCAGCATCTTTTATTTGAGCTAAATCTGAAAGTTCCCGGAGGTTTTAAGGTTGACTGGCCTCAATGGGGAGATACACTTACCGGCAATCTTGAGATTTTGCAACAAGGCCAGACAGAAGTGCTGCCTGTGGACAAGGATGGAAATATGATAATGCGTCAGCAATTGGTTTTAACATCTTTTGATACAGGTTGGGTATACATTCCGGGTATTGATATCCAATTTGCCCCTGAAGGAGATACAATTTTTTATGCTGCTCAGTCAAACCCACTGATGCTGAGGGTTGGTACAATTGCCGTTGATACAACAGCAAGTTTCAAACCGATAAAAAACATCGAAAGTGCACCTATCACCCTTGCTGAAGTTTTACCGTGGATCATCGGCATTCTTGGCATTGCTGCCATACTTTTCGCAATTGTATGGTTTTATATGCGTCGCCGCAATAAACCTGTCACACTGGCACCAATCCTCAAGCCGCAGATTCCTCCACACCTTTTAGCCCTGGAGCAGCTTGAAGAATTAAGGCATCAGAAGTTATGGCAGAACGGAAGAGTTAAAGAATATTATACCGGTCTTTCTGACATTATCCGCGCCTACATAGAAGCCCGATTCCCTGTGAATGCCATAGAAATGACGACACATGAAATACTTAGCGGCCTTCAAACCTCAGGCATCAATCATGAAGCTATGAGCAAACTTGCCAACGCCCTTGAACTTGCCGACCTTGTGAAATTTGCCAAAGCGCAACCTTCACCTATGGAGAATGACCTCAGCATCAGTCATCTGGTTGACTTTGTGAATGAAAGTCATGCCGTTGCCCAAATAGACAACGAAGCAGAAAAGGAGGAGGTATCATGATAGCACGTTTTGATCAGATTACTTTTAGTCATCCTGAATTTCTCTATTTCCTGCTGATCATCCCTGCAATGGTTGTTTGGTATGTTTTGAGGGAATCAAAAACACATCCGACACTCCAGCTTTCGGATTTGAGCATGTTTGAAGATGCTTCCAAAAGTATGCGTGTAATGTTCAGGCATGTCCTTTTTGCCTTGCGGCAGCTTGCCATAGCATTGCTTATTGTTGCCCTGGCAAGACCGCAAACAAGTTCTTCGGGCCAAAACGTAACTATTGAAGGTATCGACATTGTTCTTTCCCTCGATGTATCGGGCAGTATGCTTGCCCGCGACCTTAAACCCGACAGGCTTGAGGCATCGAAGGCCGTTGCCGAACAATTTATCAAAGGACGCTCCAACGACAGAATGGGTCTGGTAATTTTTAGTGGCGAAACCTTTACACAAGTGCCGCTGACCACTGATCACAACATTCTTTTGAATATGTTTAAAGACATCAAAAGTGGTATGATTGAAGATGGAACTGCCATTGGAGATGGTCTGGCAACAGCTGTCGGACGCCTGAAAGACAGCAAAGCCATTTCGAAAGTTGTGATCCTGCTTACCGATGGTGTAAACAATGCCGGATCTGTTGACCCTATGACCGCTGCAGAAATTGCAAGAGTTTTTGGAGTGCGTGTATATACGATTGGCGTTGGTTCCTATGGCACCGCCCCCTACCCTGTTCAAACTCCTTTCGGCATTCAGCTGCGTGATATGAAAGTGGAAATTGACGAACAACTGCTTCAGGAAATTGCACTGAAAACTGACGGAAGATATTTCAGAGCTACATCCAATCAGAAACTTGAAGAGATATATATGGAAATTGATCAGCTCGAACGATCAAAAATCGATGTGACTGAGTTTCGTAGAAAATATGAGGAGTATCTTCCGTTGGCTCTGCTGGCACTCGGTTTGCTGATGATTGAACTGCTTTTACGTTTCACTGTTTTCAGATCAATCACTTAAAAGTTAACGATGATGGAAACAAATATATTAAAGTTTGAAAGACCTGAAATGCTCTATCTGCTCCTGCTAATACCAGTGATCATCGCAGCATTTATGATTGCCAACTATTTGAAGAAAAGGTCGCTGAAACGTTTTGCCGAACCACAGATGTTACGCCTCCTCATGCCATTGCAGTCAGCAACACGTCCATGGATAAAAATATTGATTTTTATTTTTGGATATACTTCGCTCATAGTGGCGCTTGCAAATCCACAGACAGGATCGCGTATGGAAGAGGTGAAACGAGAAGGAATCGATATTTTTATTGCGCTCGATGTTTCAAATTCTATGCTGGCCGAAGATATTGCGCCTAACAGACTTGAACGCTCAAAACAAGCCGTCAACAGACTCATTGATAAGCTTACCGGAGATAGAATCGGGATCATCGTTTTTGCAGGCAAAGCTTATATTCAGCTCCCTGTAACGACCGATTATGCCGCAGCAAGGTTGTTTCTGTCAACCATAAACACGGATATTGTACCAAGTCAGGGAACTGCCATTGCAGATGCCATTCAAATGGCTTTAAGTTCTTTTGATGTATCAGAAAGAAACAAAGCCATCATTATTATTTCTGATGGTGAAGACCATGAAGTGGATGCATTAAAGGCAGCACAGCAGGCGGCAGAAGCGGGTGTTTTTGTTTATACAATCGGAATGGGTCTTGCCGACGGAGCTCCTATTCCTGTCTACAATCAATTTGGCAAGCAGACTGGGTTTCGTAAAGACAATAAAAACAATACCATCATAACCAAACTGAACGAAAGTTTGATGCAGCAAATTGCAGCCGCCGGAAACGGAACGTATGTAAGAGCAAGCAACATCAGATCCGGATTGGAAACAATTTTCAATGAAATAAACAGCATCGCTAAATCAGAAATTGATGCAAAAATTTTTACAGACTATGAGAACCGTTTCCAGCTGTTTATAGGTATTGCGATTTTCCTTCTTTTGGCTGAGAGCCTTCTGGCTTGGCGCAAAAGCAAGTGGGAATCGAAAATTAATTTGTTTGAAAAAAAACAGATAAAAAATGAATAAATTATTTGTAATCATATTGTTATCGGCATTGTTTTCGTTTCAGGCATTTAGTCAGTCCGAAAAAGGACTAATTCGCAAAGGAAACAAGCAATATAAAGAAGGTGCTTTTGACAAAGCCGAAGTAGACTATCAGAAAGCAACTGAACAAAATCCTCGCAGCGACAAGGCCTTTTTCAATCTTGGAAACGCCCGTTATCAACAGCAAAGTTTTGAAGATGCCACCAATCATTTCAGCCGTGTTGCTGAAATGAGCAACAATCCGAAGATGGAAGCAAAAGCGCTTTTCAATGCAGGCAACAGTTTGATGAGTCAGGAAAAATATGCAGAAAGCATTCCGATGTTCAAACAGGCTTTGCGTCTTGATCCGGATGATGAGGAAGCGCGCTATAACCTGTCATATGCCATGTGGAAAATGCAGCAGCAAGAGCAGCAGCAAGATCAGAATCAGGATCAAAACAAGGATCAGAATCAGGACGATCAAAAAGATCAGGAAAAGCAAGATGAGCAGTCGCAGGATCAGCAGGACAATGAGCAGCAGCAGAACGAACAAAACGATGAAAAGTCTGATCAGAAACAACAACAATCTCAGCAACCTCAAATGTCAAAAGAAGATGCTGAGCGGATGCTACAGGCGCTGACAGGAGAAGAAAAGAAGACTCTGGAAAAGCTCAATGAAAACAGAGTAAAAACAGGACCAAGAAGCGTAAGAGATAAGGATTGGTAATAAGTTGCAGAAACTGGCGTTAAATAAAAAAATATAAAGTGACATTACTGAAAAAGTATTCCGGCAGATCAACAATGCAGAATTCAGTAAGTATTACATTGTATTTTTGCCTGATTTTTCAGGCTTATTAAGCATAAAAAATTGTGTCAATTGTGTTGCGTAAAAAATATCACACATGAAAAAGGGGTTTGGATATTTGTTGGTTTTCATGGTTCTGATGATTCCAAAAATCACATCAGGACAAAGCGCTACCCTTAAAGCAAGTGCCAAAACCAATGTTGAGGTTGGCGAACAGTTTAGGGTTGTATATGAAGTAAACGCTGAAGGCAGTAATTTCACCGGACCTGATTTCAGAGGTTTTAGTTTGATTACCGGCCCAATGGTGTCGACAAGTTCGAGCATTCAGATTGTAAATGGACGCATGGATCGTACTTTTACTCAAACTTACACCTATATCTTATCCGCCGGTCAGGAGGGAGAATTTACCATTGAACCGGCAAACGTCACTGTCGATGGAAAAAAAATAGCCTCCAATAAACTTGCTATAAAAGTTGGACCGGCAAGCAGTCAGCAGGCCGGAGGACAGGCCAGACAGCCGGCAACACAGGATCAAAGCGGAAGCTTATCTTCTAAAGACCTATATCTTAGAGCTATTCCCGACAAAAGGACTGCCGTTGTTGGAGAACAGATTATTATCACTTACCGCATCTACACACGTGTTCCTGTATCCTCACTTTCTGTAACCAAATTATCTTCATTCCCAGGCTTCTGGACGAAAAACCTTTTGGACAACAATGCCACCTTGCAACAATCAACGCAAATGATTGACGGGCAGGAATATGTTCTGGCAGAAGTGCGTAAAGTGGCACTTTTTCCGCAAAAGACCGGCAAGCTTACGATCGAACCTATGGAACTTGAGTGCGTTGCACAAATACGCACACAGCAAAGCCAGCAGAGAACACGTGATCCGTTTGAAAGTTTTTTTAACGATCCTTTCTTTAACAGAAACATTCAAAATGTTCCAAAAACACTTATCTCTGAGGCAATTACAATAGAAGTTGAGCCGGCACCTGTAGCACGTCGACCACAGCAGTACAATGGTGCAGTGGGTCAGTTTGGTTTTCAATCAGCTATCGATCGCAATGAAATCAAAGCCAATGAAGCCATTAATATTTCTTTTACCATCACCGGTTCCGGAAATCTTGAGCTTATAGACCTGCCACGACCAATTTTTCCTGCAGACTTTGAAGTCTATGACCCAAAGATCGTTTCAGATATCAAAACAAGCGCTAGTGGTGTAAGTGGCTCAAGAAAAGCCGAATATCTCGTTATCCCGCGCTTTGCAGGCAATTACAGAATTGAGCCTGTTGAGTTTGTTTATTATGATCCCCGCAAAAAAGAATATATCACGCTGCGTTCGCAAACTTTTGACATCATGGTCGAGAAAGGTTCGGCTGATTCTGGTGGCGATGTTGTCTATTCGAGTGCGCAGGAAGGCATCCGTTATCTGGGATCAGACATCAGACACATCAAGCTGAAAGGAAAAAAACTAAAGCCTGCCGGAAGCTATTTCTTTGCTTCAACGCTTTATTTTATGCTTGTTTTTGGTTCTCTTGCACTTTTTATAGGAGCACTTATATGGACACGAAAGCAGGAACATCTGCAGCAAAATCAGTCGTTGTTAAGGAATAGAAAAGCAACAAAAGTGGCCAGAAAAAGACTGATTAATGCAGAAAAACATCTTAAAAGAAAAGAACAGAATGAATTCTATGCTGAAATATCTCAGGCATTATGGGGATATATCTCAGACAAGTTTACGATTCCAAGATCGGAACTGTCTTTTGAGACAGTGGAAATAGCCCTGAAGGAGAAAAATGCAGCTGAGGATCTTGTCGAACAGTTTATTCTTACTTTAAACAACTGTGAATATGCTCGTTTTGCTCCCGGTGATGTAAATAAAAAAATGGATGACCTCTATCAGCAAGGCATCGAAGTGATTACAAAAGCTGAAAGATCAATCAAATAGCTATGCGTATGAAAAACTTCAAAATTTGTTTGTTGGGACTGCTTATACTGATCTTTTCTGCAAATAACAGTATTGCAAAAGATCAGCAGTTAATATCTAAATTTGAACAGGCCAATGAGTTTTATAATCAGGCTGTTTATGATTCGGCACTTATGCTGTACAATGCGGTGATGGATGAAGGCTATGCTTCTGATGCGCTTTATTACAACACAGCCAACACCTATTTTAAACTCAAAGAGATACCATCGGCAATTGTTTATTATGAAAAAGCACTGAAAATAAACCCTTCAGATGAAGACATTCTTCATAACCTGAATATTGCAAACAGCATGATCATTGATAAGATCGAAGATATTCCTCAATTGTTTTTCAGGGTTTGGTGGAACACCTTTTATACTATGCTGCCTGCTGATACCTGGGCATGGATTTCAGTCATAATTTTTATGCTTACACTCGTTTCAGCCTATGTTTACTTTACAGTATATAATGTGGGGTTGCGTAAAATTTCATTTTTTTTAGGATTGCTATTGCTTTTCTTCTCAATTGCCAGTTTTGGACTCGCTTCACAAAAATACTACTACACCCAGCAAACCAATGAAGCAATTGTTTTCATTCCTACAATCACCGTTAAAAGCTCTCCGACAGCCTCCAGTGTTGATCTCTTCGTTTTGCATGAAGGCACAAAAGTTACGCTGCTTGACCATGCCGGTGGCTGGCAAAAAATCAGAATTGCCAATGGAAGCGTGGGCTGGCTGCCAGATGAGGTACTAACAGGAATCTGAAAGAGAAAAGTCAGCTAAGAATCTTCCCGCAGCCTGCTTGAATGATTGCTTTTTTGAAGGCATATCATCTCTGGAAAAGCACATTTTTTTGAGATTTTTAATCTTAGGCATCGAAATCTGATGTTGTTCGTCGCAACTAATACCAAAGTGAATTATAGATGAATCCAATAGCTGTAATGGTATAATGCCGATGGATAGAAATGTTAGGCCAATTGAGTGAGCGATAATTGGACTATTACATTTCTCCTTTCGGTATAATTTGTTGTTTCTGAAAACTGTTATTTCATTTTAGTTGTTTATATCCTCTAATTTCTTATTTTTATTTTTTTTCTGACACCATACGAGTGACAGGATCAAGGCTATTTTAACCGGTTATAACAAAATAAAAATAACAAAAATGACCAATCAGTCAGGAAAATTCAGCTTTTGGCTAGGTCTCTTTCTGCTCCTCAGCGGAAGCATGTTTCATGCATGCCTGAAATCAAAAAAACCAGGCATTCCCCTTGATGTGGTTGATGTCATTCAAAACACAGGAATCAACAGGGTAGAGCTGACGAAAACGATTGCCAGATATTTCGAATCAGATGACAGCCTGAAGCTTGATGCTATTTATTTTTTAATCCAAAACATGGGGACGCACTACAGCGTTGAATATCAGCTTGTCGATTCATTAGAAAATATTTTTGAAATTAATCCGCTAAGTTTTTCGACCGAAGAAAGATTTCTGAATTTTTGGGACAGTCTTGAAATACATACTCCCGGACTTTTATATCGTTCGAAAAAGTATACCCTTGATCGTGACACAATTAGTTCAGATCTCTTATTTAGCACCATTGAGAACAGTTTTGCAGCAAGAAAATTCAGCTGGGCAAAGGATTATGATTTCAACAGTTTTCTTGCATATACTTTACCCTACAGAATTGGAAATGAAGACTTAGAAGACTGGCGGTCTTTTTTAATGCATGAATTTTCCTGGGTTGCAGACTCAGTTGGTGTCGAGGCAACAGCAAATGAAGTAGCTCAAATAGTAAATAAGCATATCAACAACCATTTCCGGTTTGATTTGCGGTTTATAAAAAATCCGCATGAGCAAAAAATGGAGGACTTTTTCGTAAGTAAAAGAGGAAACCATCGTGATATAAGTTATTTGAAAGCAAAAACCCTAAGAAGCTTAGGCATTCCCGCAACAGTGGATTATGTGCCTTATCTGGCAGACACAAGCCATTCATTTTATTTTGCAGTTTATTTATCCCCTGAAGGAAAATTCAAACCACTTCTGAGCAACGAAACAGCTTACCTCAATGCAAACAGCGCAATCATTCCAAAAGTTTACCGTCGAATCTATAAAGAGATTGATTCCAGTCTCTTTGCAATAAAAGATCTGATGAAAACAACTCCTCCCTACCTTGGCCACTACAATTATCTTGATGTGACATCAGATTATATTCCGGTTCAAACCATTGTCTATCATGGATTTTGCCCTGACACGCTTATTTATCTTTCAGTTTTCAATGATAAAAAATGGAGAGCCATTGACTGGGCAATTTGTAAAAATAACAGTGCAACGTTTAAAAATATTTCGAAAGATATCAATTACAAGTTTACTTTTCTTGATGACGAGACCTCTGCCAACGAAATAATTTTAATGAAGGAAGGCTCTGTCAAATAATATGATCTGATTTTTATAAAAAAGGCTGATGTTATTTCCTGAGCTTTTATTCAATAACGCATGCCAGCTCCTGTTTTCCGGATAGGACACCCATTTTCAAAATTTGCTGTTAATTATTTTCATTATTTGTTCTTGGGTTGGATTGTTTTTTAGTAAAACCTTTTGATTTTTTCCGTTTGCGTATTGGAAAACAAG